>Ga0209039_10000412_pt1 | contig 41728 bp, 44 predicted proteins | sample BogFormECP12_OM1_FD_188238 | JGI IMG/M metagenome (GOLD analysis project Ga0209039, IMG submission 188238) | Bog forest soil microbial communities from Calvert Island, British Columbia, Canada - ECP12_OM1 (SPAdes) (version 2) | ecosystem: Environmental > Aquatic > Freshwater > Wetlands > Bog ...
GGCCCGGGAGCCGCGATCCCCAGCTCGATCTCGGGCTCATAGGTTTCCAGGGCTTTGCGCAGTCCTTCCTGCCACCCGGCGCGGGTCAGTCCCTGACCGGTCAGGGCGGGAAGTTGGACGCCAGTGAACCATAGAATGCGCATGCGGTATCAATCTTCGAAGAAAGCAGATAAAAGCAAGGGTGCGACCGTCAGCCTGTGGGGCGGTCTTGAACAACCTGGTGGTAGATCTCGACCGTCCGGACCGCGATTTCCCGCGGGTCGTGGCGGGTCAGGGCTCTACGGCGGGCCTGCTTGCCCAGGCGGGACGCCAGCGCCGGGTCGCTGAGCACTCCGGCAATCTTGTCGGCCAGAATAAAAGCGTCCCGGTCGTGGTAGAGCAGCCCGTCCACATCATCCGTGACCAGAGAGGGCACCCCGCCGGCGAACGCTGCCACGCAGGGCATGCCGGCCAGCATGGCTTCACACAAGCTGTTCGGGCTGTTGTCCATGTGCGAAGCATGCACATAGACTCCGGCGTGCAGCATCTCCTCGCCGATCTGGGCGGGGCTCAGCCGACCCAGCCAGACGATATTCTCCAGCAGGCCTTCCTTCCGGGCCAGCTCGGTCACCGCTGCCCCGATGTAACTCCTGGCTTCCGCCCCGGCGATGCGGAGTTGCACGTCCTTCCAGCCGCGCCGCTTCAGGATCGCCATTGCCCGGGCCAGGGTCAGGCTGCCTTTGAAGAATGCATCCGTGGTCGTGGTGTAAATGACCGGCTGGCGTGCGGCCGCGGCACGCCATTCGATGGTGTAGAACCCGTCCGGTAGGACCTCATCACAATGGAAATAGCGCGCCTCGGGGTTCAAGGCTCCCAGGACAGCCCGGTCCCAGTCGGTCCTGCCGATGTAGTTAGGGCAGCTGCGCAGGATTTTTTGCTCGACGGGAAGGTAATTTTTCAGGGTCAGCCAGCGGTGAATCGGCCCTGTTCCTTTGACGAATTTCTTTGAGGTGAGCTGCCTGAGATAGTCGCGCAGGCCGGCATCGGTGAAGACGAAGGGCTGCAGGCCGTGGATGATGGCTTGCAGGGACAGCACCGAGGGCGGCGAGATCCGGTCTGCGATCAGGCCGAAGAAATTTTCCGTCCCGTGGAAGTGAACCAGATCCGGCTGGAAGCGGGTGACCATGGCGATGGCCTGGGCCAGGTCATCCGGGGAATAAACGGTGTGCCGCCAGGCGGTCAATGCCCGGGAGAGCCTGCCGCGCGGCGATTTGCGCGGCAGGGTAAAGTACGTCGCGTTCCCCTGGACCAGGGGCTCGCGCCCGGCGAGGCCGAAATTGACGATACCCAGCTCGATCTGCGGCTGGTGGATCTCCAGCGCCCTACGCAGACCTTCCTGCCAGCCGCCGCGGGTCAGCCCCTGACCGCTCAAGGCTGGAAGTTGGATACCGGTGAACCAGAGGACGCGCATGCAGGCCACCAATCCCTACAAGCGCCTTTGAATGGCGCTGGCGATTTGTTCCATGAGCCGGCGGTCGCGTTCAGGGTCGAAAGGGGCCGCGTTCATCACTTCCTTCCCATAGGACCAAGGCAACCCCCGGCGAAGTTCGTCGGGCTCGCTCAGGTAACGCGGGACGATATGAGCGTGCAGGACAGCATTGGAATTTCCCAGGATGGCGTAGTTGACCCGGTAGGCACCGGTCACTTCCAGCAGTGCATCCCCGACCCGGGCCATATCACCCAGGTATCTCGATCGGTCCTGAAGGCTGAGGGCATTCAGGCTGTCGACGACTGGGTCGGGCAGCAGGATGGAATAGCCGCGCAGGAACTGCTGATCACACAGGACCACCCAGCCCGATGCCACCCGGCAGATTAAGGCCGGATTCACTCCCGACCTGGCAGCTTCGACACCCTGATAGACAGTGGTCATTTTTGATTAAGGTCCCGGAAGTGTCCAAGGCACTTCCCTAGCGATGAGCAGGGAGGCGATCACCTGGTCGACACCGGCAGGGCCCGCTCCGGGGTTGGGCGCCAGGGAGGGGTCCAGTCTCTCGCCTGTGGATAACTCATGGTTTTCTGTGGATAACCCGGTGGGTATTGTGCATAAAACCCTTTGAGTCCGGTGGAAAAGGTGGGAAAAGATGGGTCCCGGGCAGTGGATAACCTGTGGATATCGGGGTAGGCCGCGTGGATAACTCCGCGGGGGAATCCGGGCGGGCCGATCGATTCCGGAGCACATCCTCCTGCTCAATCCAGCTCCCAGTCCGTCCACTCGATCGGTTCCCCGACCAGGGAACGGAATGTGGCACCGAATTTTGCCTGGCCCTGCTCGCCGAGTACCCGGGCCAGGGGCCAGGTCTGGTAGGACTCCCAGAAGCCGACCAGATGCCAGGGGAACGGTCGGGGGTATTGAAAGAAGAACCGGTAGGCGTAATTCCAGGCCAGATCTACCTGCTGCGGGGTGGGACGATGCTGCTGCGGCCTGGCGAAGACGTCCTCGATAACCTGAAAGTACTCCTCCCAGGTCTGCGGATCGATGCTGAAGCCGCGCTGTCGATAATGCGTGTCTCCCGCCACTATGACCGGTATCCCCTGCATGACCATTTCCATACCGGTGGTCGTGGTATAGACCAATCCCAATCGGGCGAGCGCCATGAGATCGTAGGTGTTGACTTTATCCAGTGCGCCGACCAGGGTCACGTTCTCCGGCAGGTGGGGGATCTGGGCACGGATGACCTCCGCCATGGACGGCCCCTTCTCATAGCGTTCACCGGGATGAATGCGGATCACCAGTTGCAGGTCCGGCCGTCTGGCAAAGTAGTCGACCGTGCGTACGATCCATTCGGCCATGCTCTGGCTGAAGATATTGCGGCCGAGGATCAGGCTGTCGCCCAGGACGTTGGTGGCGAGCAAAGTCAGCGGGCGTTCATCCAGGTGCAATTCCTGGCGGAGCCGCTCCTGCCCCTGGGGGGGGACATCCTGCCACAACCGCTCAGACCGCCCGAACGTGCGTGCCGACTGACGCGCCTTCTCCAGCGCCTCGATGTCCCTGCGTTGCTCGGGTTGCAGGGGCCGGTGATCGCTGGCCTGCCAGACCGCGTCGGTGTTCTGGCGAATGACTTCATCATTATGGGCCAGCCAGAGCTGCTCGTGCTCCTCGCTGAATTCAAAGGTGACGATCGGGATGCCGAGATAATGGGCGACCTGGTAGGCCACCCCGTATTCGATGACGATCCCATTCGGGATGATGATCACATCCGGCCGATCTGCCTGTAACCAGGTCAGGGTGGTCCGGGCCGTGAGATCGTTGTAGGCTTGACGCATGCGGCAGAATTCGGACTCCGGCTCGACTTCTTCGACATGCAGGACATACTGGGTGTCATAGAGCGAGATGGCATCGACGGCGCGTTGCAGTTCTGCTGGCAGCTGCGGGGCAGGGGGCAGTTGCAGCAGGTCGACCGCCTCCATCAACCCCTGACTGCGTTTCAGGATCGTGCGGGTATAAAAGGACCGGTAGCGCTGATCGAAGCGATTGGCGAAGGAGCGGTAGTCGTAGTAAGGATAATAGCCGAGGGTGACTTGGTGCCCCTGACCGGTCAGCGCCAGGCCGATCACGGCACATTGTTCAATCCAGTAGTAGATCGAAGCGAATATGAATACGCGCTTTCCCCGGGGAGACTGCCGGGCGAAGGCGGCGGCCTGCTCGCATAACGCTGGCAAATTCTTTTCCAGCCTTTTGAGGTTGTAGCGGTTGTACTGCTGGTAATGCTGGCGGTAAAGCCAGTGGTACAGTTCGGGTGTATAGGGCAGGCGGCCCAGAATATCTTTGGTTAGATCGGTCCAGGCAGGCATGGAACTATCCCGTGATTTCCCATTGCAGGCGCGGCCGGACGACGCCCTGGCGTGGCTCCGGCCATTGTGTACCCGGCGCGCCAGCCGCGTCCACATTAAAATCGAGAGCTTGCTCCTCCTCAAAATAGCGCCGGATGGCAAAGGAGCTGGCGTTGATGCCCAGGGAATACCGTCCAGCGTTGAGCGTGTCTGCGGGGAGGGTGCAGCGGCTGATGTAGTGACCCGTGGGACGGCTGGTATGCGTCTCGTACAGGAACGGGTCGTCTGTGTCGAACGAGGTCAAGACCGCCTCGCCGCGGGCGGTGTTCAAATAAAAACCGATCCGCAAACCGGTCACCGGAGCGCTCACGGAATACTCGATCTCGATGCTGAACGTTTCGGTGGAACGAAGCGTATCGTGTACTTGACCTCGGCTGTCGCGCAACCTCAGCGCGAGCGGTCGGAAGGGCGCCGCGCTGAGCGGAATTTCACTCTCGTCCCAGACCCGTTCCCCGGCGTTGGTATTGCCGGCCGAAAGGTAGAAGTCCACCGCCTCGGAGGAGGCGGCGCGCAGAGCCAGCTTGCCTTTTTCAATCACCAGGCATTCCTGGGTCAGGCGCAGGATGGCGGACATGTTATGGCTGACAAACAGCACGGTCCGTCCCTGCTGGGCCACATCTCCCATCTTGCCCAGGCATTTCTTTTGGAACTCCGCATCTCCGACAGCCAGGACCTCATCGACCACCAGAATTTCAGGCTCCAGATGCGCGGCCACGGCGAAGGCCAATCGCAGATACATTCCGGAAGAATAGCGTTTGACGGGCGTGTCGATGAATTGCTTGACCTCCGAGAAGTCCACGATCTCATCGAACTTGGAATCGATCTCGTTGCGCTTCATCCCCAGGATCGCCCCGTTCAAATAAATGTTCTCCCTGCCGGTGAGCTCAGGGTGAAAACCGGTCCCGACCTCCAGCAACGAGCCGACGCGCCCTCGGACCTGCACTGACCCCTCGGTCGGTTCGGTGATGCGGGAGAGGATTTTAAGCAGGGTGCTCTTCCCTGCGCCGTTGCGGCCGATGATGCCCAAAACCTGACCCTCACGGACATCGAAGGAAACATCGCGCAAGGCCCAGATCGTATCTTCGGCGTCCTGGTGGGGGGTTTGAATCCAGCGGATGGTCCGCAGGGGCGCCTGCAGGAAATGGGTGATGTTTTCGCTGAGGGTCTGATAGCGGCGGGGTGCCAACCCGATCCGATAACGCTTGCTGAGGTGCTCAACCCGGATGGAGGTGGTCATCGCTTAGATGGTGTCCGCGAAGGTGCGCTCCATGCGGCGGAAGTAGAACAGACCGCTGATGAAAAGCACCGTGACCATGATGATGGAGACAAGGAAGAGCACATCCGGTGGGTTGCTGCCCATGATCGCCCAGCGGAATCCCTCGATGACGCCGGCCATCGGGTTTAGACCGTAAACGATCCGGGTCCGGCCCGTGATCAGCCCGGCCGAATAGGCGACCGGCGATACGTACATCCAGGTCGTGATCAGGAAGGGCACAATATAGCCCACATCCCGGTACAGTACATTCAGCGCAGAAAGCCACAGCCCCACCGCCAGGGCGGTGATCACGACCAGCAAGGTCAGCGGCAGCAGCCAGAGCATGTTCCAGGTGAGCGGGAAACGATAGAAGAGCATCAGGGCTAAGACGATGAGAAAGGAGATGCCAAAATCGACCAGACCGGACAGGACGGAGGCGATCGGGATAATCAGGCGCGGGAAATAAACCTTGGTGATCAGGTTCGTGTTGCCGACCAGGCTGCCGCTGCAGCGACCCAGCGCTCCGGCGAACAACCCCCAGGGCAACAGCCCGGCGGCGGAGAGCAGCGGATAGTTGACCCCGCCTTGATTCTGGTGGAAAAGGTACCCGAACACAAATGAGAAGATCACGATGTTGACCACCGGCATGAGAACCGCCCAGGCGACGCCCAGGACGGCCTGCTTGTAACGGACCTTGATGTCCCGCCAGACCAGGAAATAGAGCAGTTCCCGATAGGTCCACAGGTCGACCAGGTTAAGGGCCGTCCAACCGCGGGAGGGGCGGAAGGTCAGCAGAGCAGGTTCGGTTTTTACGAGAGCAGCGGACCGCGTCATGGCATCACTTTCTGTTCGCCTGGTACCAGGCGATGGTTTGGCGCAGGCCCTCCTCGAAGAGCGTATGCGCTTCGAAACCGAAGTACTCTTTGGCCCGGCTCACGTCCAGGCCGCGGCGCGGCTGGCCGTTCGGTTTGCTCGGATCAAAGACCATTTTGCCGGAGAATCCGGTCAAGCGGGCGATCTCCGTAGCCAGCAGGCGGATTGAAATTTCCTGGCCCGATCCCAGATTGACCGGATCCGCGCCGTCGTATTTTTCGGTCGCCAGCAGGATCCCTTCGGCGGCATCTTTCACATAGAGGAACTCGCGCGTGGGTGAACCGTCGCCCCACACCACGATCTCTTTTTCGCCGCCCGCCTCGGCCTCCAGGCACTTGCGGATCAGGGCGGGGATGACGTGCGAAGAAACCGGGTCGAAGTTGTCGCCGGGGCCGTAAAGATTCACCGGCAGGAGGAAGATGGCGTTGAATCCGTACTGCTGACGGTAGGCCTGCGCCTGAACGAGCAGCATCTTCTTCGCCAGTCCATAAGGCGCGTTCGTTTCTTCAGGATAACCGTTCCAGAGATCTTCTTCCTTAAAGGGGAGGGGAGTGAATTTCGGGTAAGCACAGACCGTGCCTAAGGCAACGAACTTGCCAGCGCCGAACTGCCAGGCCTGGTGCATGAATTGCACCCCCATCATCAGATTGTCGTAGAAAAAATCCGCTGGATGGGCGCGATTGGCGCCGATCCCGCCGACGCGCGCGGCGAGGTGGATGATGATCAGATCGGACGGCTTGAAGCTGGGCAGCGGGGCGGGATGGAATCCTGGAGGGTTCAGGTGCGCCGGCCGCTGACCGGGGGGAAGCAGGGCCTCCTTCAGCAGGCGGTCGATCGCCTCGCGCTCCACCAGGTTGTAGTGTTCCACATGCGGGACAAGGATATCTGCCGCGCCGCGCTGGATCAGGTCCTGGACGAGAAAGGTCCCGAGAAAACCAGCCCCACCGCTCACGATCACCCTTTTGTCTTTCCAGAAATGGTCGCTCATGCGTTCTCCGTTATTGCACGATGAACTGGGCGTTGCGGTAGCGTTCGTCATGCGGGTCACGAATGATCCCGTTATGCAGGGCGGAAACGACCTCCCTCACGCCATCATCCACCGTCAGGCGGGTATGGAATTCCAGCTGGCGGCGGATCTTTTCGAAGGAGACGGTGATGTCGCGCATATCCCCGCCGAAGGTGAGATCCTTGTAGGTCACGACGGTTTCCGGCAGGCGCTTGATGACCAGTCCGACGATTTCATCCTTGGTGTAGTTGCCGTCCTCCGAGCCGAGATTATAGATCTGACCGCGCACCTTGTCCTCGGGCGACTGGAGGCCCAGCAGAAACCCGCCCACGACGTCGCGCACATGAACGAAGGAACGGGAATAACCGCGCTGATAGATGATGAGCTCGCGCTTGGTAAACGCATCCAGTACAAACTGGTTGACGATCAGGTCAAAGCGTGTGCGCGGCGAGAGGCCGTAGAGCGTCGCCAGGCGGAAGATCAGCGGCGCGCAGACTGATTCTTTCTGGGTGCGGAGAAATTCCTCGGCGGCAATCTTGGTCTCGGCATACAGGGATTGGGGGGTCAGGGGGGATTCCTCCGTAACCGGTTCGCCATCGGTCGAGAGTCCATAATTGCTATACGTGGAAGCAAAGATGAACCGTGTGGCTCCCAGCCCGCCTGCCTGCTCATAGACCATTTTGGTCGCTTCAACGTTGTAGGTCCAGGCGGCCTGTTTGCCCACCGCCTGGCAGGCCGGAAAGCCGACGATTGCCGCCAGGTGGACGACCGCCTGCGGTTTGGGCCAATCACGGCGCAGGGAAGCACGCACCACGCCAGGTTCGGTCACGTCAGCCTTGACAAAGTGAAAGTTCGGATGGGCGAAGAAGCCCAACAAGGACTCGCCGCTGTACAACAGTTTGTCCAGCACGGTCACGCGATATCCAATCCGTAATAGTTCCGCGGTCAGCAGGGAGCCGATGTAACCCGCGCCGCCGGTGACGAGGACGTGCCGCTCATCGCTCATACGCTGTTCCTCCGGGGTGTAAGGACACCTTTAACCCCTCGACCACGAGCATGGGCACATTGCCGTCCGCGGAAATCGCCATCCCCTGTTCCAGGCAGCTCAATCGGCAGATATCGGCCACGTCTCCCTCCCCGACCAGGCGGATACGGTCATAGCCAGCCAGGCGGACCTTCTCCAGGTGCTCTTTCACCCGCACGCGCGTGTCGCGGTAGAGGGAAAATTGCTGTTCAATATAATCGACCGTCAGCCGGGCACGCAAGGCGATGCCCTCCGGCGTGATGATGTAGCGCAGCTTCTTGCGTTCGGCACGCTTGATCTTGACATATCCCTTGGCGATCAACCGCTTGAGATGCCAGTTGACCGTCCCCACGGCAACGCCCAGCTGCGTTGCCAACGAAGCCTGGGTGATATCGGGGTTGCGTTCGATGTTCTCGAGCAGGGCGAGTTCGCGACCGGGATCGGTGGAAGTATCCATAATCAGGTTCTTCGGGGGGCCTATCTTTGGGTTAACCGTTTGAGATCCGCTTCGACCATCAATTCGACCAAGCCCTTGAAGTCGGTTTGGGGGGCCCAACCCAGTTCCTTGCGGGCCTTGGCCGAGTCAGATCTGAGCAGGTCCACCTCGGAGGGACGAAGGAAGCGTGGATCCTGCACCACGTGATCATGGTAATCCAGGCCGACATGCTGGAAGGCCAGCTCGACGAACTCTCGCACGGAGTGCGTCTCGCCCGTGCCGATGACAAAGTCCTCCGGTCGTTCTCGTTGCAGCATCTGCCACATGGCCTTGACATATTCTCCAGCGAAGCCCCAGTCCCGACGCGCCTCCAGGTTGCCGAGATGCAGTTCCTTGGCTAGGCCCAGTTTAATACGGGCCGTCCCGTCGGAGACTTTGCGAGTGACGAACTCAAGCCCGCGCCGCGGGCTTTCGTGATTGAACAGAATACCCGACACCGTGTACAAATTGTACGACTCGCGGTAGTTGACCGTGATCCAGTGCCCGTATACTTTTGCGACCCCATACGGGCTGCGCGGGTAAAAAGGAGTAGTTTCGCGTTGGGGGGTCTCCACCGCTTTCCCGAACATCTCACTGCTGGAGGCCTGGTAGAACCTGGCTCCCGGGTTGACCAGGCGGATCGATTCCAGCAGGCGGGTGACCCCCAGGGCAGTCACCTCCCCGGTCAAGACGGCCTGACTCCAGGAAGTCGCCACGAAGGATTGAGCCGCCAGATTGTAGACCTCGTCCGGTTTATATTGCTCCAGACAGGCGACCAGCGAGCTCTGGTCATGCAAGTCACCTTGCACAATGGTGATGTCGTCTTGAATATGCTGGATGCGTTCAAAGGTGACCGTGCTGGAACGCCGGACCATCCCGACGACGTCATAGCCCTTGGAGAGCAGAAACTCTGCCAGGTAAGAGCCATCCTGCCCGGTCACACCCGTAATCAGAGCTCGCGGCATGTTGCCTCCCGATTCAAAATTCAATCACTGAATTATAACTGGACCCCCGATAGAGTCAAGTGCGTTTCCCGCCCCGGAGGCGGATCCAATCCGCTGCCCATCCGCCCGCCAGGATCAGGACGCTCACGATGATCGTTGCGGCAATAATGATAAACACGTCCAGGGGGCGCATTCCCAAGTTTCCATAGCGACTGGCATACCAAAAACCAAAAAAGGCCAGAAAAACGGCTTCCACGGCCAGGATCCGTACGACCCAGGGATTATGCGTCTCACGCCACCATAACAACGCTTTGGCTGCCAGAAGGGCTTGGAATAACAGGAACCATGACCGGTAGCGTGGGCTATCCCATTGGGTTCCGCCGGCTCGAAAGGAGGCCACCAGGATCCAGATCCAGGTGATCATCCAGACCCAGATCCAGCTCCGCCGTTCCTCCTTCCCCGTTATCGACCCGATGGCAATCAGGCTGAAGACCAGGAAAGGCAGCAAGGCATACCAGCCCAGGGCGAGCAGGCTGTTGAGCGTCCTCCAGAGCCATACGGATGGGTCGGCGACGGCCGCCGGCAGGAGGGGTTGCAAGATTCCGTAGGCGGTCATAAAGGGCAGATGCAAAGCCTTGGGCAAAACCTGAAAAACCTTTTGCAGCCATCCGGACTTTTCTTCCTGTACAAAGGTATTCCATTTTGCCGAGCCCTGCAGGTAGCTGGAGAGGACCTGGAGGGGCGAGGTGGCTGTCCCCTGTCCGCGCGCCAATCCAGGCAACAGGAAGGCCAGGGCCAGGATCAGGACCAGGGCGATGAGCAGGATCGTCCGCCAGGGGAGTCGCATCTCCCGGCTGCGGAGCCAGGCCCATCCGCCCAGCCCGATCAGGGCGTAAATGGCACATCCCGGCTGGACGAGTAACATCCCGGCCAGTGAGCCGGTGATCCAGAGCCAGGCCGGGCGGTGATGGTCAGCCTGCCAATCGACGATCCCCCAGAAGAGCATGATCACAAACGTGATCAGGAAGGGTTCCCGCATCTGGGAACTGCCCAGCAGGATGCTTTCCGGGTAGAGGACCAGGAGCCAGCCGACGGGCACAGCCAGTGCACCTCCCCATAGTTTTCGCACGGCTTTCCAGGCCAGGGCTACCCCGATCGCCGAGGCCATGGCGGCGAGCAGGACCAACAACCAGGGACGTTGCACGTCCGGGCTTAGATAACGATATAACGTTGCATTTAAGGCCAGGAGACCGCCGTACTGGTCGGCGTTGTAGGACTTTTCAAAAGCCTTCCAGAGGGGGTCCGGGGAGGTGGCCAGCAGCCAGGCGGTCGAATCCTGAACATAGGCATCGGCGAGGACATACCCATACTTCTGCAGCCGACTGCCGGTGCCATAGGCGGGGAGGAGGAAAGTCAGCGATACGCCCAGGCTGAGGCGAATGAAAACGGCCAGGAGCAACATCAGACCCAGGGTCCGTCCTGCTCCGGCCCAGCGCCAGAGAGCGACCAGTGCGCATGACCCCAAGAGGAGCAGCAAAGAGAAAGCGAGCCAGCCGATCCACCACGTCCCCTTTGCGATCACGGAGAGCAGGGCGCCCAGTCCCAGGCTGGTGGGAAGCGTCCACCTTAGATCGTGTAAAAAGGTCTTCATACTTTTTTCCTGATCGCGGAGTTCCAGATTTGAGTCGTCCACCACAGGACGATCAAGACGATCCACGACTGGACCGAGACGGAGTAACGGGGATTGTCTCCGTATTCGAGCAGGGCCTGGATCACGGAAGTCAGCCAGATGACACTCAGGATGAACCACCAGAAAAGATCCATTTTCAAGGACCGGCGCACTTTTTTCAAGACCAGGAGCACTGTCCCGAGGATGAAGAACAGGTTGGCCAGGATGAGGATGCCGCGATCGAGCAGGATGATCCCGGGCCGCAGGCGTCCCAGCAGGGAGGTGTCTCCCGGACTCACGGCCCAGTGGACCGGGGCTTTCCAGAACGCCTCCCAGCCCAGGAAGACATCGCGCAGATAAAGGCCGGGGTGTTTAAGGATCAGTTGGATGGAGATCTTCTCCAGCAGGCGTGAAAGGTCAAAGAATCCCATTCCGGAGACTTTCTCCAGCGCGGGGATGGCATTCCAGATGGTGTTCCCGGAACTGCCGGTCTGGGCGATCTGGGCAGCACGGTACTGGAGGAAGGTATCGCGCAGAGCGGCATACTGATCCGGTACGTACTCGAAGAAAACGCCGCTGTGGTTCATCAGATGGTATCCGTCCACGGTTGAGAGACTCCACATGTGGTAGTCCTGGTGTACGTAGTTGACCCAGACGCCGAGCACCGCCAGACCGACCAATCCCACCGCAACCCCTGCCGTCCAGCGATAGGGCGGGCGAACCTGCCAGCCCAGAATTACCAGGAAAGCTGCCCAGAACGGGAGGAAGATGTAATTGGCCCGCATGAGGATGGCCAATCCAGCGGAGGAACCGATCCACAACCCGGCGAGCAGGACTTGCCATAAGGAGCGCTTGCCCTCCGAGAAAAGCAGCCAGGCGATCCCTGCCAGGGCCAGCACCATGAAGAAGGTCGTCACCGGCTCCGTCAGCAAGTCGGCTTCGATCAAGAGCTGCTGCAGATTGAGCGTATGGGCGAGGGCAGCCAGACCCCCGAACCAGCCCTTCCCGCTGACGCGCCAGCCGATGTAAAAGAAAAGCAGGGTGGTCAAGAAGCCCAGCGCCAGTTGGACCAGGTATACATGTTCGTCAGGTCCGAGCCGCGCCAGCAGGAAAGGGTAACCGGGCATGCGCGAGGCTTCGAAATGATCCCAGCCCTGGGCGACCTGTGCGGCCAGCCGGCGATAGGTGGCGGTGTCATTATAGGCCACGGGTCGGTAGAAAACATAAAGCAGGATGCGTTCTGCCGCAGCGACGAGCACGACGCTGGCGAGCCAGGTGGACGTTTTGAGATCCCGGAGAAACTTGAGCATTTCAGACCTCGAACCCGCGCACACTCCGCCGGGCGCGTTCCACCCAGGCGTATTTCGCGACCCGGGATCGGGCGTTTTCGGCCAGGCTCTGCCGTCGTTCCGGATCGGTCAGGAGGCTGCTCAAGGCGCTTGTCCATGCGGGGAGATCCTCCGGTGCGCAAAAAACCGCACAGGTTTCGTCCAGCACTTCCCGCAGTACAGGCAGGTCGCTGGCGAGGATCGCCCGCCTGGCGGCCATGTATTCGAACATCTTCATCGGGCTGGAGATCTCGGCGGTGTTGCCTCCGCTGGAGGTGGTGATGGTACGCCCGTAGGGCATCAAGAGCACGTCCGCAGCCGCCTGATAGAGGAGGATGCGGACATTGGGTACAAACCCGGTGAAGGTGACGGTGTCCAGACGGGCGGCCAGGGCGCGCTGGCGCCAGACCTCGACTTCGGCCGGTCGGCCGCCGACCCACAGGAAATTCACCCGGGGAAAGGCCGCGGCCAATTCCAGGAACAGGTCCGCGCCGCGCCCGGCGTACAGGTGGCCGGTGCACCCGACCGTCAGGCCGGAGGGCAGGCCCAGTTCTTTGCGGGCGGTCTCGGCCTCCGGCAGGGCCGCGTAGCGCTCCAGGTCGACCCCGTCCGGGGCGATGACAGTGTCTCCGCTGCGGGGCGGACCATAACTTCTTTCCAGGGCGCCCCTCAGTGCGTCGGTGATCGGCAGGAGGCGCTTCTTCCCCGGCAAGCCCAGGAATAGGCGGTACCAGAGCGGCCCGAAATGCCCGCTGGGGAAGTCGTGCATCTCGAGCAGGGCGGGCAGGCCGGCCAGGAGTCCCAGGGCGGCCGCCTGCACCGGCCAGGCGTAAACCAGGTCTGCGCGCAGGCCGCGCACCCGGTGGATCGCCTGCCAGGGGAAGATGCGCCGCTCCCGGGCACTCAGCCAGAGGATGGGAAAATCCGACTGCAGACCGTAGTGCGTCGACAGGTCGAGCCCGGCTGGCGCCCGGCCCGGTACCAGCAGCGTGACCTCGTGGCCCAGCTGGGTAAAGGCCTGGCAAACCTTCATCACCTGGATACTGTTGGCCGAGTCGGATGGGACTTGCGATGCGGAAATGCAGGCGATCTTCATGGCTGGATGGTTGCCATCACCCTCAGGCGGCGCACTTCCCAGATGCCGCGCAGGGCAATGAAACCGCTCGAAAGGATGAAGTAACCCGAGAGAATGGCGGCCATCATTAAATACCCGTAACGGGGCACCAGGGAAAAGATCAAGGCCAGTTCGATCACGCCGGCCAGGACCAATATCAATACCGGATACCCCGCCTTCCCCAGGGACAGCATCAAGGAGCGATTCCACTGGAAAATGCCGGCAAAGCCATAACCCAGGAGCAGGATCAACAGGACCGGATAAACCGGACGACTCTGGGGTTTGTACGCAAGGGGAATGAACCACCAGCCGGTCAACGCCCAAAAGCCGGCTACGGCCAGTACGATCCCGCTTGCCAGGGCAGTGACGCGCCGCAGCAGGCGCAGGGTCGTATCCCATTGGAAGTTGGCAACCGTGCGGGCGATTTCACTGTAAGTGGGTGCGATGAAGGGGTCCAGGATGAGCGTAATGGTCGAGATGAAGATAAAGGCGATGTCGAAATAAGCCACTTCTGTGGTTTTTAGCAATGCTCCCAGGTAGAGCGGGATGTTGTCCCGGAAAATCAGGTTGACCGTGCCGTTAAAATTGGTGTTCAGGGCAAACATGACCAGGGTCCGTTTGCCGGTCAATTTTTCCAGCGGGGTGCGCCACCAACCTGTTCCCAGGGTTGCGCGGATCTCCCGCAGGGCGAGGGCCACCAGAGAAATATTGTAATAGGTCTTCCCGACCACATAGGCCAGAAGAACGGCCGGGACCAGATAGGGGGCCAGGGCCTGCATGGCCACCCATCGATACAAAGCATAGGTGGCCGCGATCATCGCAAAAGTGATCACGGCCTGAATCAGGGTAAACCGGGCCAGGTTGCTGAAACGATGCATCGACTGGAGAATCCCGGTAGATGTTTCGTAGACCAGGTTGACCAGCAGGATGGATCCGTAGAAGATGAACCAGGGTGCGGTCTGAGCTTCCAGGTGGAAAATCGTGGTAGCCCAAGGGGTAAGCAGGACCAGGACAAGGCAGGCCAACAAGGACACCGCCGCCTCGGTCAGGCCGGCCGCTTTAACCAGCGCCGACGCCTCCTCCTTTTTGTGATCCGTCAGGGCGGGACCGAAATGCTTGATCATCACTTCGCTCATCCGGAAGGAAAGCAGGCGGTTGATGTTGGATACGAACGTCTGGATGAGAACCACCAACCCCCAGTTGGAAAGCCCGATCAGGCGAATGGCGATGATCCCTTGAATGAAGCCCAGCACGGAAGAGATGACATTGCTTCCGAAAAGATAGCTGCTGTTGCGCACAATCCTGCGCAGGAGGTTGTCTTCCTTCCAGATGGAGGCGATTTTTTGCAGGATGGTCACGGCTGCACCATCAGGCGCGCCCAGGATCGCTCGGCGCGGTACCAGTCGACCAGGGTTTGAACGCCCTCGGTCAGACCGACCCGCGGCTCCCAGCCGAGCAACCGCCGCGCCTTGCTTACGTCGGCCTGATTGGCCAGCATATCCGCTGGATTCGGGGGGAGGTGTTCGATCACGGCCTTTTTCCCGATCAGCTCTTCCAGCAGTTCGATCAAGGCGTTGATGCGGATCACCTCGTGCCCTCCCAGGTTGATAATCTCGTATTTCAGGGGTTTCAGACCGGCGATCGTGCCGCGGGCGATGTCGTCCACGTAGGTGAAGCCGCGCGACTGGTCTCCGTCCCCATACACCTGGACAGGCTGGCCTTCGTGGATCCACTTGGTAAAGCGGAACATACTCATATCCGGCCGGCCAGCGGGACCGTAAACGGTGAAATAGCGCAGCACGGTCACGTCGATACCGTACAGGGCGTGGTAACTATGACAGAGCACCTCGGCAGACTTCTTGCTGGCGGCGTACGACTGCAGCGGATGATCGCTGTCGGCGGTCTCCGGCGTTGGCAGAGGAGCGTTGGCCCCGTAAATGCTGGAGGTCGAGGCCAGAATGAATTTCCGGATTTCTTTCCGACGGCAGTGCTCGAGCAAGTTTAGCGTGCCGAGGACGTTCGTTTGGACAAAGATCCAGGGGTTCTCAGCACTGGCCCGGACCCCGGCGCGCGCAGCCAAATTAATGACCGCATCAAAGGCCGGCAGGCCCTCCACCGCAGCCCGTTCGGAAATATCCAGCCTCAGGAATGAGAATCCCGGGAGCCTCTGGAGGTGGCGCAGCCGGTATTCCTTCATGCGCACATCGTAGGCGTCATTCAGGTTGTCCACGCCGGTGACGGTGTGACCTTGTTCAATGAGCATTTCGGCGACGCGCCCGCCGATGAACCCCGCGGTGCCGGTGACCAGGTAATTCGCCACGCTCAGCTCCCTTCCAGCCTGCGGGTGATGAGGGTGGGGTCTTTGGTGGCGATCACATTCAAGTGGCCGTTTTTCACCTGACTCGGGGAGACCGGGGCAAGAGCGCCTGCTTCGGCCTCGAAGGAGAACAAGCGATATCCCAGACCGGTCAGCATGCGGTAGAGTTCTTCCGAGGTCGATCCGGCGGAGGCGCGGGCTTCTTCAGAAAACTCGATTTGTAGAATCGGCGCCTCCGCTGAAGAGAGTATTCCCTGACCTCCTGTCAGCACGTGAGTTTCCCAGCCCTCGACGTCAATTTTGATCATCGTTATTTTTTTGGCCAGATGCTGGTCCTGGATGAACTGGTCCAGGGTCAGCGCCGACACCATCTCGGGGATGAATTTCTCTCCGGCAGTGGGGCTGGTCAAGGAGTTTCGTCCATCGTATCCATCCAGGGATACCTGCATGCTGACCTGCCCGGGCGCATCTGAGAGAGCAATTTGAAACGGAGACACGTTGGAAAACTGGTTTAAGCGGATATTCGTCAAGAGCCGCTGGAAAGAGATCGATGTCGGTTCGAAGGCATAGACATGACCGTCATTCCCGACCTTGTGGGCTGCGATCAGGGTAAAAAGCCCGATGTTGGCGCCGACATCGAGATAAATATCCCCTGCCCTGAGGAACGCGTTGTGAAACAGCCGTTCCCTCATTTCAAAGTTTTTCGCATAGATCCCGTACGAGACTTCGCTGTCCAAAAACAAGCGCATCCGTACGCCCGGCTGCAGGTGGATGTCCTGAAACTGGCGCCTCTCCTTCAGCAATTTCCAGCGGGCGCGGCGGATGTCCCCGGCGATGTAATTCCAGCGCAGTTGAAGCCGCTGCAGGAGGACCCCATCCTGGATATAGGACACCCAGCGTAATACTGGATTGTCGGGGCGGCCCGGGTCATATCCTGGCATTTACAATCTCTCCACCTTGGGGTTATTTTTTCCCAGCTCTCCCAGCGCGTTCCGGCTGTCGAAAATGAATGCTGCTGCCTCCAGGATGGCGGGGTAGTCGTACCCCTTGTGGTTGGTTACGATGACAATGCAGTCTGAGGTGCGCACGGCCGCCATCAGGTCCGGGGCGCTGCGCAGCTCGATGCCGTCGTGAGTTTTCAGGGTGGGAATGTAAGGGTCGTGGTAGGAGACCTGGGCCCCCTTCTGTTGGAGCAGCCCGATCACGTCCAGCGCGGGGGATTCCCGCAGGTCATCGATATCGGGCTTGTAAGAGGCACCCAGGACCAGGCATTTGCTCCCTTTCAACGCCTTGCCGCGGGCGTTCATGCCATCCAGGATGCGGCCTACCACGTAGCGCGGCATATTGGTATTGATTTCGGAGGCCAGCTCAATGAAGCGGGCGTTGTATTGGTAAGCCTTCATCTTCCAGGAGAGATAGAGCGGATCAATGGGGATGCAGTGGCCGCCCAGTCCTGGGCCTGGCGTGAACTTCATGAAGCCGAAGGGTTTGGTCGCCGCCGCGTCGATCACTTCCCAGACGTCCACACCCAGTCGTTCGCATATGATGGCCATCTCATTGACGAGGCCAATGTTGATCATGCGGAAGGTGTTCTCGAGCAATTTTGCCATCTCGGCCGCCTCGGCAGTGGAGACCCGGTGAATATGCTGGATGGCTCCTCCATACCAGACCGCGGCGACCTCGGTACAGGCCTCCGTGATCCCGCCCACCACCTTGGGTGTGTTGAGGGTGGTAAAGTCCTTGCGGCCAGGATCGACGCGCTCTGGAGAGAACGCCAGAAACCAGTCTTTGCCGACTGCGAGTCCCTTCTCATCCCCGAGTTTTGGCAACAGGACCTCGCGCGTTGTCCCCGGGTAGGTGGTCGACTCGAGTACCACGACCATGCCTGGATGCATGTACTTGCCCAGTTCTTCGGTGGCGGACAGGATGAAGGACATATCCGGATCGCCGGTTTGGCGGAGGGGGGTCGGGACACAGATACTTACCGCGTCCAATTCCTTCAAAACGGAGAAGTCTGTGGTGGCCTGGAGGAGGCCGGTTTGGATCAGTTTTGCCAGCGTCTGGGATGGAACGTCAGGGATGTAACTGAGGCCTTTATTGATGGATGCAGCCTTAGGTGCATCCGGGTCAATGCCTGTCACGTGAAAGCCAGCCTCGGCGAAGACCACCGCCAACGGCAATCCGACATAGCCCAGGCCCAGGATTCCGATCCGGGCAGTTTTATTCCGTATCTTTTCGAGCAGCTGGTCTTGGATGGACATTTTTTCTCCTGCAGTTCACGAGAAAAGCCACCGAGGTCGTTGGCAACCCAGCCCACTTCAGGGGTTTTGAGGACTCATTCCCACTTGCAGCAGGTTTGAGGAAACCATCAGAACAAGTTCAACTGTTTGGGTTCGTCCTCTGGAACTTGTGCGCCTTCATCCGCGAGGGAGCGCTTCAACACGGCGCGGGCCTGTTCCAACATTTTCGGCAGCTCGGTAAAATCCTGGAGGATGGTCGGTTTCAAGGAAACCTGATGAAGCGCGGCAGCCGGGTGGAACATGGCGATGACGAAACGGTTGCCGACCCTGCGCATCTGCCCGTGGACCGCGCTGATTTTGGCGCCGGGCATGAACTTGCCCATGGAATATCGGCCCAGGGTGATGATGATCCTCGGGTTAATGGCCGCGATCTGCCGTTCCAGATACACATTGCAGGCAGCCAACTCCTCGGGCAGCGGGTCCCGATTCCCCGGCGGCCGGCATTTCACCACATTGCCGATCCACACCTCGGAACGCTTTAACCCGGCCTGGGCCAACAGTTCGTCCAGGAATTGTCCCGCCGCACCGACGAAGGGACGCCCCTCTTCGTTCTCATGAAACCCCGGCCCCTCGCCGATGAACATGATTTCCGAGGTGGCCGGTCCCTCGCCCGGGACCGCCTTCTTGCGGGAATGGTACAGGGCGCATTTTTGACAGGTGGAGACCTCTTGAGCAATTTGCGCGAGGGTTTCTTCAGCGCTCATGGATCCTCCAAAGCATTCAGATGGTCCAGCGTCATCAGCAGGGCATCTTCATTGTTGTCTTTGTAATACTTTGGGCGCCGCCCCGTGACCTCGAACCCATACTTGAAATACAGGTTCTGCGCGGCGATATTCCCTTCCCGGACCTCCAAGAAAGCCAACTGCGCGCCTTCTGTCCGCGCCGCCGTCAGGGCTTGGACCAACAGCTGCTTGCCGATCCCCTGCTGGCGAAAGTCGGGATGGGTGGCGATCGTGGCAATATGGGCTTCATCCACGATTAACCACAGCACCAGCATGGCGATCACACGTCCGTCCGCCTCGGCCACCCAGGCCCTCGCCGCTGGATTTTCGGTCGCCTCGAATTTGAAGGAACGCTCCGGCCAGGGCAGGCTGAAGGAGAGTTCGTCAATTGCGTGGACTGCGGGGATATCCTCCGGGCGCATACGCCGGATGAGCAGGCTCACCCCGGGAGGCCTCCAGCCAGATGCAGGTAGATCGGTGCCAGGGAGGCGGCAGAGTCAATTTTATTCGCCTGCCATTTCTCCCAGGCCAGCTCCGCCAGAATGCCGGGCCGGCGCACACACTGGGCCGGAGAAGCCAGGACGACGTTTTTATATTTACGGGACAGGTGAGCGCGCTCACTGGCGGTGAGTTCGCCGCAAACCCAGGTGCGCTGGCGGATGCGGCGGGACAGTTCGGCGATGCTGGTCACCGTAACCGGCCCATGGGGTCGCCAGTGGTTCTTCACGGCTTTATACCAACCCACGGCCAGGCGGCCTCGCCCGGCCTGAATCACCGCGACCAGGTTCGGACCGTGGACCGGCTGCGCTGCCGCCAGCACGTCCAGCGATGGGATGCCGACGAGCGGCAAATGCCGGGCGAGGGCCAACCCTTTCGCCAGGGCCAGTCCGACGCGCAGGCTGGTGAAGGAGCCCGGACCGAGGGCGACACCCAGCACGTGCACCGCATCCATGGTCATCGCGGTACGCGCCAGGAGTTCTGCGATGGCCGGGGCGAGCTCCTGGGTGTGGTGGGCATGGCTTTGCCAATACAGCTCACCGCTCACCTGAACCCCGTCATAAAGGGCCAAACCCACCTGGGCAGTAGAGGTATCGATAGCCAGCAACATCAAACCACCCCGTAGACCGCCTGCTGGAGGTTCTCCAGCAAGTGCTGATGACGATTTCCACCGGCTACAAAGCGCATGGCGCGATGTTCCTCGGACTCATATTCCAGCTGGGCCCACAGACGGTCGGGAGGCAGGACCGCGGCAATGCGCTCCGGCCATTCGACGACTAGCGCACCCTCCAGGAGCAGGGTGTTTAAGTCCAGTTCCTCGGCCTCCGGAGCTGATTCCAGCCGGTAGGCATCCAGGTGGAAAAGCTGGCTGGCATCGGGGCGGCGGTAGATGTTCACTAACACGAAGGTTGGACTGGAAACGGGATCGAGGGAGCCCCAGCCTTGAGCTAGGCCCTGGACGAGGGTGGTCTTGCCCGCGCCCAGTTCGCCCTGCAGGCAGATCAAATCGCCGGGCTGGAGGAATTTTCCCAGGCGGATGCCCAGCCGGCGGGTCTGTTCGGGGCTGCGGCTGAAGAATTCAAACGAATTGGCATCCAGGATCGGCATGGCAAAAGGATTATACTACACGGAATTTGGCTGGATTTCAGCCCCGGAGGGATGGCCGGGCACGGCTCTTCGATCAGGGCGGAGATGCTCATGCCGTCTTTTTTGAAAACCCGACCCGTTCCCCCAGGATCCTGGCAATCGTGCGCGCCGCCTGCGGGCGCGCCGCACGCTGGCAGTTTTTAACCACCTGGGCCCTTTCCTTGGGACGGCAGACCCAGCGCGTAAGGGCCCGGACGACTTTGAGAGGATCGGGTGCCCAGACCCCCACCCCCTCGCTCTCGACATAAACGACATTGCCATCTTCCTGGCCGGGCAGCTTGGCATACAGGATGATCGGCAGAGAGGCGTTGAGCGCCTCGGCAATCGTGCTCGGCCCGGCTTTGGTGACGATGACATCCGCGGCGCGCATGAAATCAGGCATCTCATGAACAAAGCCGTAAATGAAGGTCGGATTCTCCCAGGTCTGTTCCTGAAGCTCGGCCTGGAGCTTGGCGTTTCGCCCGCTCACGACCACTTGACCGACATCGAGGCCGGATTCGTCAATGGCCCGGGCGGTTTCGGCAATCGGCCCCATGCCTTCCCCGCCGCCGACCAGCAGGACGACCAGCTTATCCTGCGGCCAGCCGAATTTGGCACGCAATCGGCGCTTGTCGCCGAGGGGAGCACTGCAGCGGTCGGAGACCGGCAGCCCCACCAGGCGGACTTTTTCCGCCGGCATGGAGTACTCCAGGGCGCGTTGTTTGGCCAGCTCGGTCGGGACGATCACCAGGTCGGCCCGGTGGTCATACCAGAGGGCATGGGTAGTGACCAGGTCTGTCACCACCGTGATGAACGGCGGGCGGTTTTGGCCAAGGGCCTTCAAGAAAAATGAATTTGCCAGCGGGTGTACGCTGACCAGCATGTCATTGGGGTGTTCCCGTACCAGTCTGCGGGCTGCCCGCCTGACGGTGGGCCAGAAGGTGGAGGTCAGCACGCGCGCCTGAGGGCGTCCGTCGCTGATATGGAAACTCACCCCCCACAACTCAGGAACGCGCACCAAATCCGGATACATCTTGGGCAAGGAATTGTAGGGCGGCGGAGCATAATCCTTCATGAAGTCCACCATCTCGATCGTGACGGCGTCCCCGTATTCCAGGCCGATGGCCTCGATGATCGCCTCGGCGGCGGAGCGGTGACCGCCCCCGGTATCCGAGAAAAGGAAGAGAATGCGCGGTTTATGGTTCGGAAGTTGACCCATGGGTTTCCCTCGAGATGACTGTTTTCAGCCGCCGGGCTAGGTCACGGCGCGTCAGGAGCACCCGCCGCTTGCAGACGGTGCATTCCAGTCCGATATCCGCCCCTAAGCGGACAATGGTCCACTCATAGGAGCCGCAAGGATGGGGCTTGCGCAGGCGGACAGTGTCATTGAGTTGCAGCTCCGGAAGCATGGCTCGATTCTAACGCGTTTGTGGTGGGTTGGCGAATATGCTTCCTGGAAACGCGGGCGGGGCTTGGCTGAAAAAGGACTGCGCATGCCACCCGGGAAAAATCGTGATAAACTAATTCTGTCATTCCCTCAGCAAGGAGCGAAGCATGTCTTCCCACCCCACTTATGACATCGAGATCGCCGGCCTCAAGCGCAGCCTGCCCCTCTTTGAGATCAAACCCGGCTTGAAGATCGCCATCTTGAACATTCTCGGAGATACCGAGCTGGTGCAGGCGTGTGCCAGGAACCTGGCGAAGGCGCTCCAAGCGACAGACTTTGACGTCCTGGTCACGGCTGAAGCCAAGTCGATCCCTCTGGCCTACGCTCTTTCGGTCGAAACGAAGAAACCCTTTATCGTCCTGCGCAAGACCTACAAACCCTATATGGGTGCGGCGTTGATCGCTGAAACCCTATCGATCACGACCGGGGAACCGCAGACGTTGATCATGGATGAAAAGGATCAGGAACTGGCCAGGGGCAAACGGGCGGTGATCGTGGACGATGTCATCAGCACGGGTTCCACCCTGCAGGGCATGCAGATGCTCATGGAAAAGGCGGGTGCCCATGTCGTCCGCGAGGCAGCCATCCTGACCGAGGGCGAGCGCGCCAAATGGGGACATATCATTGCCCTGGGACACCTGCCGCTGTTCACGGATTAGATTCGCGATCGGGGCGGGATCATTAATCACGGATCCGGATGGTGATCAATTTCATTGGGACAAGTTTCACCCGGAGAACTCGACCGGGGGATTTTTGTTTTCTTTACCGGCGATCGTGCTCCTGCTTGTCCTGGTCCCCGCCCCTGGAGATGAACTGTTGAATCAACCTTTCCTTCTGTTTCCTCGCCAGCCCTTTGATCTGCCGCTCCCTGCGCATGGCACTGGTGCGATCTGGTAATTCTTCCACGTAGACCAACCGGACCGGACGTCGGCTGCGCGTGTAGCGCGCCCCCCGCCCGGCATTGTGCACCCGCAGGCGGCGTTCGGGGTCGTTGCTCCACCCGGTGTAATACGACCCGTCTGCACACTCCAGAATATAACAAAAGCTGGTCATGGATGAACGGCAGTTCGACTCAAGAGGGGAGTGTTCTTCGTCAATCGGAATCCGATTTGTCTCTCCGGTGAAAGAGCTTCTCCAGACCCCCGACCTGTTGTTTCAAGATGTCGCTGGCTTTCGGAAATTCTTGTTTTCCGCCTTCAACGGACTGCCAGTTGCCCCGGGCGCGTTCTGCCCACCATTGGGCGCGTCCTGACCGGGCGTGTTCCAGGCGGTCTTCCAGGCCCTTGCGATCCTTCCGGTCAATGTCATTGCGCAGTTCCGTCAGGGCTGCCAGCAGGCCATCCAGCACGCGCACCGTATTTTCCCGATTCTGCAGGGCGTTTTCGCTGAGCGAACCGATTTCATCTGGATTGGCCAGCAAGGTCGTGGGCAGGCAGAAAGGCTGCCCCGTCATCTTGCGGATATCGGACCAGCCCGGCTGATCCATCGCGGCGTTGGCCAGGGCAACGGCAGACAACTGCGGGAGAAGATGGGCGGCCGCCATGATCCCGTCGATCTCGGAGCTGTCGACAAAATACGGTACGGCACCCAGCAGGCCCGCAAAGCCGGTCGCCAGTTGGACGGCCTCCCCCGGGGTGCCGGGAGGAGCCGAGATGCCCATGAGGCCGTGCTGGAACAGGTCGGCATGGGCTCGGTCGATCCCATTCCCCGGCTCATCGATGTACAAAGGATTGATGGCCGGCGACAGGCCGACATAGTGGCGTTGGGCCGGCAGCAGGTCCTTGATCCAGGCAACCACCCCGGCCTTGACCGGCGCGGTGTCCATCAGGACGGCCTCGGCGCGCAGGTCCTGGGCGATGACTTTGAGCGTATCGTAGATCTGATTGGCAGGGATGGCCAGCAGGACAATGTCCGCGGCTTCCACCGAGGCGGGCAGGTTGTAGTCGATCCTCTCTACAGCCCCCATTTTCCTGGCTCTGTGGGCGTACTCGGGATTCTTGTCATGACCGACCGTGGTGACCTGGTCCTTGTGTTCGGCGAGCGCCAGTCCAGCCGAGGCACCGATCTGTCCCAGTCCGATGATGGTGATCTGGACGGTCATTGAACACCTCCATATGAATCGTCCGCATGCTGGAGGGCAGCAAGCAGCCGGTCGGTGGGCGAAGCGGGCAGTTCTGTGAGCACCTCATGGTGGCGGCCGATCAGGCTGACCGCCAGGGCGGTCGCGCCGGTCTGGGTGGCCAGGCTGGCCCCCCAAGCAGGGTGATTCTCAGCCACGACAAAAGGATGCCGCAGCCCAACCGGTTTCCCCTGACTCCAGGTTTTTGCCGCACCTGGGAAGAAATGTTTGCCCAGCACGATTTCGACGCGTTCCCAGATGGAGAGCGGTGAGAGGATTTTTCCAATATCATGGAGCAGCGCGGCGGTTAACAGGTCCGGATCGTCATGGCCAGCCTCTTTCAAGCGGTTCAAGACCTGAAAAGCATGAGCCTGCTCGGAGGGGTGCATCCGGCGGAATAGGACGATTTGAGTCGGGGAGAGGTAAGGTTGGATCGCCCGCGTTTCGACACCCTCTTTCGGCGCGATGAGGGCATGCCAGAACTGGCTGGCACGGTAACGGAGGCGAGAATTCGCCATAGTTGGTCTTTTGCCTCGCGCCCGGGTGGCTGGCTGCCCTGCGAGCGGGTTCCCGGAATCCCGGGGGCGACGGGATTATAACATCGGAACCCGTTGCCCCAGGGAGGCCTGCCAGTTCCGCCCTGCGCTTTCAGTGATAGAATCGTGAGAGCCAGGGACGCCGACCCTGGCTCTCAATTGAAAGGAGGAGAAGAGAAATCGCCTTACGTTGATATAGTACCATACAGGTCTAAAAAGTACTTGACGATTCCCATACGGTTACCCTACGCAACTCTAACAAATTTGTAATCGATTTTTAAGGTTCTGGGGAGCACGCGTGCCCGCTCTCGCGATTGAAATCGAAGCTTTGGGGCGGGTTTACCGCATTCGCGGCGCCCACAAAGAAAGGCCGCTTCCGAAGGAGCAGGTTGCCCTGACCGATGTCCCCTGGCAGGTGGAACAGTGGGAGCGCCTTGTCTCAGACCACCGGCCGGGCGAGCGGGGTCTGATCGACGGGTTGACCTATTATTAAGGAAATGGAGACAGGAGTCCTGAGTGGATAAGAAAACAGTCCTTTATATTGGCCAGACCGCCTCGACCCCTATCGGCCGACTGTGGCTGGCCGCTTCGGACCAGGGGCTGGTTGCGATCGAGCAGGGCATGAGCCGGGCCGAATTCACCGCCTGGCTTGGGCGGCGGTTTAAACGGGCATCCGTGTATGCCCCGGGGCGTGTGCTCGCGGCAGCCGGACAAGTGGAAGAATACCTCGCCGGGCATCGGCGGGAATTCAGCCTGGCCATCGACTGGACTTCGCTGACCCCCTTCCAGCAATCCGCGTTGCGCGCCACCTGTGCCATCCCACGGGGGCAGACGCGCACTTATGCCCAGGTTGCGGCGCAGATTGGCCGGCCGCGCGCCGCCCGGGCCGTCGGACGGGCGGAGGCCACCAACCCTCTGCCGCTGGTCATTCCCTGCCACCGCGTGGTGGGCACGGATGGCGGGTTGCATGGCTACGGCATGGGTGAAGGTCTGAAGACGAAGGCCTGGCTGCTGCAGATGGAGAAAGATGGGCATGCATAAGGGGGGCGCCGGTCGGCGCCAGATGTGAGGCCGAAACACTGGGCTGCCTTTATTGTGCTCGGGGCGATCTGGAGCGCCTCCTTCCTGTGGATCAAGATCGCATTGCAGGAGATCGGGCCGTTCACCCTGGTCGGTTTCCGCGTCCTGTTCGGCGCACTGGCGGCGGTCCTGGCCTCGGTCCTGACCCGGACGGCTTGGCCGCGCGACCGGGCCACCTGGTTGACCTATGCCATTCTCGGGGTGACCAGCGTGGCCCTGCCATTCGTGTTGATCTCGTGGGGTGAGCAGACCATCGACTCGGCGGTGGCATCCATCCTGAACGCCACGACCCCGCTTTTCACCATCGTGATTGCCCACGCCCTGTTGCACGACGACCGGTTGACCGGCCAGAAGATCCTCGGGGTGCTGACCGGATTCGGCGGCGTGGTGGTCTTGTTGAGCAAAGACCTGCAACCGGGCGCGCAAAATTCCATCCTTGGCCAGCTGGCGGTGATCGTGGCCTCGTTCTTCTACGCGGCCAGCTCGGTCTATGCCCGCATCAGGACCGAACACGTTCCCGGCCTGGTGCGTGGGGCGGCTCCGCTGGTAACCGCCAGCCTGGCGATGGGATTGGTTATCCCGATCGCGGAGCATCCGCTCCGTCTGCCGTCCCAGCCCCTGACCTGGGTGGCGCTGCTCTGGCTGGGCATCCTGGGCTCCGGCCTGGCGCTCGTTTTATGGTACTATCTCCTGCATGCTATCGGCCCCACCCGCACCACCCTGGTCAGCTATATCTTCCCCATGGGTGGGGTGGTCCTCGGCGTGATCTTCCTCAAAGAGCAGCTTTCCTGGCAATTGTTCATGGGTGTGCTGCTGATCATCGTGAGCGTGATCGTGGTCAATTGGAACCCCAGGAAAGGAAAGAAAGCCTCGGAGAACCCGGCCGCGGCGCGGTGAATTCCCATGAATGAATTCCACTCCGGTTTTGTCGCCATCCTGGGTAAGCCCAACGTGGGCAAATCCACGCTGGTGAATGCCTTTCTCGGCCAGAAGATCGCCGCGGTCTCGTCACGCCCGCAGACCACCCGCCGACGCCAGCTGGGCATCCTGACCCTGCCTCAGGCGCAGATCGTTTTCGTGGATACGCCCGGCGTCCATATCCCGCGTCACAAGCTGGGCCAATTCTTCAATCAGGAAGCCGAGGAGGCGCTGGACGGGGTGGATGTCGACCTCTTTCTGGTGGATGCCAGCGCCGAACCGGATGACGAGGACCGCCAGGTTGCACGCCTGCTCCTGGGGCAGAGGAACCCGCCGGACCTGTTCCTGGTGCTGAATAAGATCGATCTGGTCCCGGCTTCTGCCTGGGAGGCGCGACGGGCCGTGTATCAAGCCATGGTGCCGGAGGCTACGGCTTTCCTGCTCTCGGCCTCCCGCGGCGACGGCCGTGCTGACCTGTTGGCTGCATTGGTCGCCCGCCTGCCTGAACGCCCCGCGGAATATCCTGCTGAGCAGATCACCGATCAATATGAGCGTGAGATCGCCACCGAGTTGATTCGGGAGGCTGCGCTGGTCTTCCTGCGGGAGGAGGTGCCGCATGCCCTGGCTGTCCGCCTGGACGAGTTCACCGAGCGGGGCGAGGAAGGCGCCTACATCGCTGCCACCCTGTTTGTGGAGCGTGATTCCCAAAAGGGGATTGTCATCGGTGAAGGCGGGGGCATGCTCAAAAGGATCGGTTCGGCTGCCCGCAAGGAGATCGAAGCCATGAGCGGCCGCAAGGTCTATTTAAGCCTGCGGGTCAAGGTGGAAAAGGGCTGGCGGGACAATGAGTCCGCCCTGCGCCGGTTCGGCTATAAGATCAAACCCGCTGGACGCGGGCCGGAAAGGCGGAAAAAATGATGGCCGATCTGTTGCTGATCCTGGTGTTCCTGGCCGCCGTGGCAGACTGGGCTGCGGTTGCAAGAGGCTGGAAAAAGACCGAGTACATTGCCAAGCCGGCCACCATGCTGCTCCTGTTCGCCTGGCTGGTCGTGCTGTCCCACCTGCGGGGTGTCCTGATCTGGTTCGGCCTCGGGGTGCTGTTCTCCCTTGCCGGGGACGTGTTCCTGATGATCTCCGAGCGCTGGTTCCTCCCGGGGCTGGTGGCCTTCCTGCTGGCTCAGGTCATGTACGTCGTCGGCTTAAACTTGCCGCTGCCGGACGTCTCTCCGGTCTGGTCGCTCGGACTTGCCCTGGTTCTGGGGGTGAGTTCAGCCCGCGTTCTGCGGCGAATCACAGGCGGGCTGGCGGGGAAAGGATTGGGACGCCTGATCATCCCGGTCCTCGTGTACGGCATGATCATCACCGTGATGCTGCTTTCGGCCATGCTCACCCTCTTCCGCCCGGATTGGACGCCGACCCCTGCCTTGCTGGTCTCGCTGGGGGCCATCCTGTTCTATTTTTCCGACGTCCTCCTGGCCTGGGACCGGTTTGTGACCCCGGTCAGGAACGGCCGGCTGATCAATATGGTGATCTACCACCTGGGCCAGATTGGCCTGATCGTCGGGGCGGTGCTCCAGTTCAGGAAATGAATCGTCCCCCATACTTGCAGGAAAGCCGGAGGGGGAAGCCTCCGGCTTTTTTTACATTTTTCGGAAGGACTGAAACCCCTCCCCGAGCGCCTCGTGGGCCACGCCGATGACCATGAAGGCCTGGGGGTCTTCTTCATGGACGATGGCCTTCAACTGCTGGACCTCGGAGCGGGTCACCACGCAATAGAGGACCGGCCTGGCCGTTCCGGTGTAGGCACCCGTCCCTTCCAGGATGGTCACACCCCGTTCCATTTCCTTCAGGATGCGCTCCGAGACGGCCTGGCACTGGGTACTGACGATCAGCGCGGTCCGGGCGGTCCTCCCGCCTTCTATCGTGGTATCCACCACCAGTCCGCTTACGTAAAGGACGATGATCGCATACAGGGCTTTCTGCCAGCCGAAGACGAACCCGGCGGCAAGGATGACCAGGGTATCGGTCATCAAATAGCTCTGCGTCATCGGGATGCCGCGCCAGTGGGTGAGGATGCGGGCCAGGATGTCAGACCCTCCGCTCGTCCCCTGGGCCCGATAGACCAGCCCGTAGCCGATCCCGCTCACCACGGCGCCGTACAAGGCGTTGAGCACCAGATCCTGCGTCAAGCCCTGCTTTGGAAAAAATGGTATGAGGAGCAGCAGGTCCGTGGCGAGTGCGTAGACAACGACCGCCGTCGCCGTGCGCAGGATGAACCTCCGCCCACCCAGGAAGCGCCAGCCGAGCAGGAAGAGGGGCAGGTTCCCCACAAAGACCATGAGACCGATCGGCCAGTGTGTAAAGTGGTTGATGATCTGGGAAATTCCGCTGACCCCGCCGCTGGCCAGGTTGGCCGGGACCAGGAACAAGCGCAAGGCGACGGCCTGCAGCAATGAGCCGGCGAGGATGAGCAGATAGTCGCCTACCGAAGACGGTATTTTCCGGTTGGATTGCATTCCGCCTCCCCTAGTTGATCAGAGTCACACCCGCCAGCTTCTCGATCACCCCGAGGACCGCGGAGTTATCCAACCCGCCCATATCCAGCTGGAGCATGGCATTATAAAGTTGCGCGTCCAGCGCGGCCGATGGCAACGGGGCGCCGTATTCGCGGGCGGTTTCCAGGATAATATTCAGATCCTTGGCCTGCATGGAGGCCTTGAAACCGGGCGACCGGTTGCCTGCAAAAAGCCGGGGAGGTTTGACGTCCAGGGTCCAGCACTGGGCTGCGCCGCCCTTGATCGCCTCGACCACTTTATGCGGGTCGACCCCGGACTTTTGGGCAAAGATCAGCAGTTCGCCCATCGCCACCATCTGCGCCGCGACCATGATCTGGTTGGCCGCCTTGGCGACCTGGCCGGCTCCCGCTTCGCCGACGTGGGTGACCGTCTTGCCCATCGCTTGGAAGACCGGCATGACCTTTTCCAGCGCCTCCTTCGGCCCGCCGACCATGATGGTCAAGGTGGCGTCGCGCGCCCCGATATCGCCTCCGCTGACGGGGGCATCGAGAGAAGCCACACCCACGGCCGAAAGGCGGGAGGCGATCGCCCGTGCCGCCGCGGGTTTGATGGTGGAATTGTCCACCCAGATCAACCCTGCGTGGGCGCCCTCGAGGATGCCCCGGTCCCCCAGCACGACTTCTTCCACATCCGGGGTATCCGGCAGGTTGGTGAAGACCACATCGGCCTGAAGAGCGACCTCCGCGGGGGAAAAGGCCGGACGCGCTCCCTGGGAACTCAGCTCGTCCACCGGGCCGCGTGAACGGTTGTGTACGAGGAGCGGGAATCCGGCTTTAAGCAGATTGCGGGCGATGGATTTGCCCATCAGGCCGAGGCCGATGTAACCGATGTTCAACATGGCAGACTCCTTTGGCAAAGGCATGCCGAAATTATACCTTCCCCCACACGCAAAAGGCCCCGGCCGATCGTAACGGCCAGGGCCTCAGTCTGTGGAGGAAGTCGGTTTGTGCGGAAGCACTACTGAAGCGCGTACACGATGGTGACCGTTGTGGTGATCTGCATCGAGCCGGCAGAGACCGGTACGCTGTTGTCGGCGGCGGCCGCCAGCCGGGCAACCGGGTAGGCTACCGGCGGAGTGCTGTCCTCATAGGAGATCGTCAACACCTGGCCAAGCTGGACACCGGCGGCGCTCGTCAGCTCGTCGGCCTGTTGCCGGGCGTTGGTGACCGCGGCCAGGCGGGCCTGGGAGAGGGCCTGGGTCTTGTCGGCCAGATCAAACTGAATGCTGTTGATCGTGTTTGCCCCGGATTGGACCACGGTGTCCAGCAGGTCGCCCAGTTTGCTCAGGTCCCGGACGGTGACGTAAACGGTGTTGTCGACCCGGTACGTTACGGCCGTCAGCTTGCCGTTTGGATCGTATTGCTGCTGCGGGTAGATGCTGAAGTCGGTGGTCTTGATGTCCTTGTCGGCCACGCCGAAACCCTTGATGGCGGTGATGACCGCCTGCGCCTTGGTATTGTTATCCGCGACCGCCTGGGCTGCCGTGGAGTTTTGGGTCTCAACGCCGATGTAGATATAGGCGATGTCAGGGGTCAGGGTGACCATGCCCGTGCCGGTGACGGTCACGGTGCGCTGAGTTGGCTGGGGCTGGAGGGTGACGGTCGACGGTCCGCAGGCGGCCAGAATTGCCCCGAGGATCAGGACTGCGAGCAGGAACAGGATTTTATTGCGCATCGGAGGCTCCTTGATTGGGTGGTGTGAATGGTTCACCTATCAGACGAAACAGCCTGCGAAAAGTTCCCGCCTCACGCGCCGCCCTGGCTTGTTGAGGTACCCGGACCGCGGGTCTGATCAGGGGTGGATCATTTGAGCCCGTAGGTGACGGTTACGCTGGCGGACAATTGCAGCTGACCCGGATTGATCGGCACGCTGACGCTGGCAGCCGGAGCGGCGACGCCACCGCCCAGGCCAAACCCCGTATAGGGTTCGACCGGATTTTCGCTGTAGGCGATGGTCTGGATACTGCCCAGATTGACGCCGGCGGTCCTGGAGAGTTCAGCCGCCAGCGTACTGGCATTTTCCATGGCCTTCTGCCGGGCTTGCGCCAGGGCGGAGGTGTTGTCGGCCAGGTCGAAGGAGACGCTGTTAATGTTATTGGCGCCCGCGTGGACCGCGGTATCCAGCAGGCTGGCCAGTTTGCTCAGATCGCGCACGGTGACCGAAACGGTGTTGTCCACCGCGTATGTCGTTCCGGTCGGTTTGCCGGTGAGCTGGTCCGTCTGGGTTGAAGTGTTGAGGCTGAAATTGCTGGTTTGAAGATCCTTGGCGTCGATGCCGCTGTTCCGCAAGGCATCCACGACGGCCTGGGCCTGGCTGTTGTTGCTCTCGATGGCCTGGGTGATATCCGTGTCCTCCGTATGCACGCCGATGGTGACATAGGCGATATCCGGGGTCAGGGTTACCGTCCCGGTGCCGGTGACCGTCAGGGTTCGGGCCGGGCCGCAGGCGGATAGCACCAGGCCCAGGACGAGGGCCAGGCTGATGAAGGTGAGTTTGGTGCGCATGGCATGAATCCTCCTTGAGGGTCTGAGTATAACAAATAACACCGCCCACGGATGTGCAAAGGTTCATGGGAATGATTGCTCAGCCATTTTTTGATCCCTTCCTTGTAAGATCTGTACAAATGTTCTATAATGGGGGCAGCTTTTTGAGGACTGACCATGGCATTGAATTTCCAACAGGTGGTTGAGAAGATCCGCCGCATCGGGGCCTCCGTACAGGCCCGCCAGCAGGTCGTGGCAGCCCTGCGCAGCGACGCCCGTTCTCGGCTGGAGTCCTGGGCGCACAAGCCGGCCGAACTGGGCGGGAAAGTGGAACGCGCTCGCCAGATTGACCCCGGCCTGCGCTGTGCGATTCCGCTGGACGAGGCGTTGGACACCTCATGGCCAGAACCGGCACGCCTGGGTGGGGCGACGCTCATTGCCGCGGATGGCTCTGAGATTGCTCCGGATCGGCATGCGGCCGTCTCTTATTCCCTGGTCAATGTCGGGGCCATCGTGCTGCAGCCCGGCTCCGGCCGGGCGCCGGACGTCATCACCGACAGCCAGCTTCTTTTCGATGACGAGCTTTACACGCAAACCGGCATGCTGACCGAGGAAGCCGTTCAGCAGCGTCGGGACATCGCCGAGCGCCGCCTGCTGCTGGACCTGGCCCCGAACTACCCGGCCCCGGTCATCACCTTAACCGATGGACCCCTCGAGCTGTGGGGAGGAAAAGGCGGCGAGCCGGAGGAATACCGCCGCAATCTGGAAACCTACAAATCGATCCTTTCCCAACTGCGGGCCAGGGAGGTGATCGTGGCTGGCTTTGTAGACAAACCGGCTGCCGATCTGGTCGTCCGCCTCCTGGAGCTTGCCGGGATGGACGAAAATGAACTCGTGGATCTGCGCACGAGACATCCCCTGCGGGGGGTCAGCGACCGCTGGTTGTTCGGCGGCCTGCTTGGACCCGGGCAGCGCTCGGCGGTTTTCGGGCTGCAGTCAGGCTCACGAACCGCCTATGGAGGCGATCTGGCCTTGCGCTTCTTTTATATGAATGTCGGTGACCCTGTTGAGCCGGTGCTGGTGCGCGTGGAAATTCCCGGGTGGGTTGCTGACCAACCCGATCAACTCAACCTCCTGCACGCAACCCTTCTGGAGCAATGCCGGGTCATGGGGGTCAAGCCCTACCCCTACCCTCTGCACCGCGCCCACGAAGCCGCGGTGGTCAAGTTGGCGGAGAGAGCACAGGTCGAGCAGCTGCTCACCTTGGAGCTGCGCCGCAATGGGGGCGAGATGGAGACCGGTTCCAACAAGCAATCGGCCAAGGATCTGAAGGGCAGGACAGGTCGTAAATGAGCCCTTTAAACCGGGATGACTAAACCCACGGTCCGCTCTCTTCCTGCCCGGATGGAACGAAATATCTGCTAGAATTGCTCGCTGCAAGGAGTGCTGTAAAAACCAGATAGAGGAGACAGCATGGCTTCAATCCAAATCGGTCATCTTCTGCGGGCCAGCACATCCGGCTTTGTAGTGGGCTGCTCGGTCTCGCAGCTTGAGGCTCCCTCCTTTGGGGCCCTCGTCGAGGCCCCCCTGGAGGGCGATTCCCGCGTCTACGGTTTGATCTACGATATCCACATTGACGATGACGGGTTGGTGCGTCAGCTGGTCACGGCCGGAGATGTCAGTCCGGAAGTCATGCATGACAACCGCGAACGCCGCATCGTACCGGTCGAGATGTCGGTCCTGGCGGTCGGCTACGAGGAGGGCGGGAGGATTTATCAACTTCTCCCGCCGCGCCCGCCGCTGAGCCTGGATGTCATTCACCTCTGTTCGGGAGCGGAATTGGTCCGGTTCACCAGCGCCGGGAAGTTCGGGTACTTCCGCCATGTCCTGCGGGCCAAGGACATTCCGATCGGGGAACTGCTGGCAGCCCATATTCAGCAGGCCCAGGTCGCTCATGCAAAGGAAGGGGAAAAGGAATGGGCGATCCAGGCCGCCCAGGAGCTGGTTACCCTGCTGCGGGACGATTACTCCACCTTGATGGCGGTTCTCGAGGCGCTGGGCGGCGCGTTGCCGGCCTGAGGCAAAAGATGGCTGTAAAGCGAAAGGGCACACAGACCAGTGCATTTGGTTCCCCGGGACGGGCGGGTCACGATTCCACCCCTTTCTATTCCGGCAGGCTTTACAAAGGCCAGCCCCAGGAAAACGAAGAGGCGTACATCGAGAACCCGGTTCCTGCCGAAAACCTGGACCGCATCTTTTGCAAGTCCGCAGAAGGGATGTCGGAGCTGCCGGAGGCCAGCGTGCACCTGATGGTCACTTCGCCACCGTACAATAACGGCAAGGAGTATGATACCGACCGGACCCTGGAAGAATACCTGGCCTTCCTGCAACGGGTTTGGCAGGAAACCTACCGGGTGCTCGTCCCCGGGGGACGGATGTGCATCAATATTGCCAATCTGGGCCGCAAGCCGTACATCCCGCTGCATGCCTTCATCGCTCAAGGGGTGCTAGAACTCGGTCTCCTGATGCGCGGCGAGATCATCTGGAACAAGGCTGCCAGTGCAAGCCCGTCCACGGCCTGGGGCTCCTGGAAATCGGCGGCGAACCCGACCCTGCGGGACGTGCATGAGTACATCCTGATCTTCTGTAAAGGGACCTTCAAGCGTCCCAACCCCTCCAAGCGGGACAACACCATCAGCCGCGAGGAATTCCTGGAATTCAACAAGTCCGTTTGGAATTTGCCCGCCGAGCCGGCGCGCAAGGTGGGTCACCCGGCTCCTTTCCCCGTCGAGTTGCCGCGGCGGTTGATCCAGCTTTATACCTATGAAGGTGAGGTGGTGCTTGACCCGTTCATGGGCTCCGGGCAGACCGCCATCGCCGCGCTCAAGAGCAACCGGCATTATGTCGGTTATGAGCTCGACCCCAAATACGTCGATCTGGCCGAGAGGCGCATTCGGGAGAGCGGCTTATGAAAGTTGGCCGTTCCGTGAAGTGTGTGGATTTCCCCTGCCGGGACACCCGTCGCACCAGTTATGTTGTTCCAGAGGCGAGGGTCGAGCCGGCAGACATCTCGGTGTTGATGATTGCGGAAGCTGCCCCGGAAAACCTGGCCGATTACTATTATGCCGGCGTGGATGCCCTCTTCGCGCAGACCACCGTTCTGGCCTTCCAGGATGCCGGGGTGCGGGTCGCCTCCATTCAGGATCTCCTCAACCGGGGCGTCTACCTGACCACGGCGGTCAAATGCGGGAAGACCGCGTACGGCCTTGCTACCGCCACCATCGAGAACTGCTCGTACCTGCTGGAAAAGGAGATCGCCCTGTTCCAGAACGTCAAGGCCTATTTATTGATGGGCGATGTGGCGATCAAGGCGGTCAATGCGATCGCCCGGCGCAACCGCGAGCCGCGCCCCATCCCGCCAGGCTCAACCTACAAGATCCGCGGCGGAGAATTCATCTTCCGTGGGGGGCGCGCCTTCCCGTCCTACCTGCAGGCCGGTCCGAGCTTCTTCATTGAAAAAAGCAAGCGCAGGATGATTGCGCAGGATATCGCGGCTGCGTTCGAGGTTGCTGGGATTTCCTGAGATTCCGAATATCCCTGTCCGACCTCCATGTCCCCGGGGCCTGGACAGAAGGCGGGGCTGCTGGGGTGACTGCCTTGGCGGATTCTCCGGGAAAGAGGCTGGAGCAGAGAAAAGAAACCGGTTCGCGGCCCTTCGTTTTCGGCAGGGAACAAGGATGATGAAACGTTTTGCGAGGTCGCATGGCTCAATCCAAACCTGACAATCAAACCAACCCGATCGGCTATATCGTCGGCGGCGGGTTGAAAGAGTCCTTCCGGGTTCGTCTCACCGTCCCCCCGCAGGAAGTTCAAGAAGGGGCGTTTGTGGTCATCCCGAGCGGAAATTGGCAGTTCTACGGGCTGGTGACGGACCTGCAGCTGGGGGCCACCGACCCGCGCTTTGCCGATGAGCCCTCCGAGGCGCGCCTGCCGCCGGACCTGGCGAAGGCGCTGCACGGCCAGACGCTGTACACCAACCTGGAAGTCCTGCCGGCGTTGATGCTCGAACGCGGACCGGAACCGGGCACCGCCGAGTATGAGGCCTGGCGGAAGCGGAAAGGGGAGGATTCGCCGCGCCCGGTCCCGGTCAAGACCGTGCCGCCCCACCACGCCCCGGTCCGGCTGGCCTCGCCGGGGGATATTGCCGAGATCTTCGGCGACCCGTCTCAAAAGCAAAACTTCGTGATCGGCACCACTCGCGAACAGGGTCACCCGGTCTGCATTGATCTCGAAAAGTTTGTTCAGCGGTCGGCCGGCGTATTCGGTGCGACCGGCACCGGCAAGTCATTCCTGACCCGCATTGTGCTGGCGGGGTTGATGCACTCGGGTCGCACCTCGCTCCTGGTCTTCGATATGCATAACGAGTACGGTTATGATGACACCGCCTCCGACACCGGCCGGCGTGTGCCCGGCCTGAAGGGCAAGTTCGCCAGCCGCGTGCGGGTGGTCGGGCTGGGGGCAGGCGTGAAAATCCGCGGAGCCACTCCGGACTTCAACCTGGAGATCGCGGCCTCCGACATCACCGCGGCCGACATCGGACTGCTGACCCGCGAGCTGAATCTCAAGGAAACCACCCAGACCACCCTGGAGGCGCTCGTCTCCTCGTTCGGTCAGAAGGGCTGGTTCTCTGCCTTTCGCGCCATGCAGAACGGCACCCTGGTCGAGACACAGGATGGCAAGAAAGCCCCGGCGCCCAATTCCGTGGCGTCCTGGGCGCAGCAAGTCGGAGTGAATGAGATGGCTGCGGAAGGCCTCCATTCCAAGCTGCAGCGGCTGTTCCACAAACCCTACCTCGTTGAGAAACTTGCCGCGGATGCGCTCGGGGAGATCCTGAAAGCGCTGGAAGCCGGGCAGCACGTCATCCTGTCGTTCGGCGACTTCGAGAGCGACCTGGACTATCTGCTGGTCTCCAACCTGTTGACGCGCAAAATCCGGGAGGCCTGGGAGAGGAAAACCGACGCCTTCCGTTCCAGCGGCAAGGATGAACCGCGGCAGCTGGTCATCGTGGTGGAGGAGGCCCACAAACTCCTGGACCGGGAGATGGCCTCCCAGACGGCATTTGCTGCCATCGCCCGGGAGATGCGCAAGTACTACGTGACCTTGCTGATCGTCGACCAGCGTCCGTCGCAGATCGACGACGAAGTGATGTCCCAGCTGGGGACGCGCATCTCCGGCTGGTTGGGAGATGAGGATGATATCCATGCCGTGCTCTCCGGTCTGGCCGGGAGGGAGGCGCTGCGCGGCATGCTGGCGCACTTGCAACCCAAGGAGGAGGTCCTGCTGCTGGGCTGGGGCATCCCGATGCCGCTGCCGGTGCGCTCCAGACGCTACGACGATGATTTCTGGAAGGAGCTTCTGGGCGCCGGGGGAAAGAAGTCTGAAGCGCAACTGATGAAGGAGTTGGGGTATTGAAACCACGCAGTGCCGGTCGTAGTAAAATGCGGATATTAGGAGAAACCGACGGATGAGCGTGAAACGTGTCCGGACATTAAGGGTGATGGTGATTACCCTCCTGGTCCTGCTCGCTTTTCAATTCGAATTGGGGATGGCGGTCAACATCGCCAACCCTCCCACGATCCCGCCCTTTGGGTTTTCTCTGGTCGGGGTTTCAGATGTACTTTATCAGGCCGGTGGAACAGCCGTTTTCCATGCCGGCCTGGGATGCTGCCTGGTGATCGCCTCCATGATCAGCCTGATCCGGGCCTTGAGATCCAGGATCAAGAGTGTGCAGGTCTTTGGCGCCCTGGCTTTCCTGGCCACCCTCTTGTCAGCCACCACCGGGCTGCTCTTTGTCCTTTCCGGATTTCAAAACAACGGGGATACCCACGGGATGGCCACCAATTTCATCCTGGCCTTCGCATTTTATTTCCTCGAACTTTATTTCCTGAAGCCCGCCTCCAAAACCCAGGAACCCTGAACCTGAGCTCAATATCCGGGGCAGGCGAGTGTAGCTGTGCAGGTATTCCATCGTTGTGCTAACCGGCCTTAATGGTAGGAGATCTTGGGAGACCGATGCGATGAACAATCGTGAAGTGGCGGATGTTTTCACACGGATCGCCAATTTATCGGAAATCAAAGGGGAGATCATTTACAAGACCCTGGCCTACCGCAAGGCGGCGGAGAGCCTGAGCGACTTGGGCCGGGATGTCAACGAGTACTGGAAAGAGGAGAAACTCCAGGATATCCCCGGCGTCGGGAAAGCCATCTCGGAAAAGATCGATGAACTGCTGCGCACAGGCAGGTTGGAATTTCTCGAAAAACTCGAAAGGGAAGTCCCGCCTGGCCTGGCGGATTGGTTGCAGGTTCCCGGATTGGGACCGAAGAAAGTTGCCTTGATCTGGAGAGAGCTGGGAATCACCAGCCTGTCGCAGCTGGAGAAGGCTGGCCGGGCAGGCAAGCTGCGCGGCCTGCCCGGCATGGGAGAAAAGTCGGAGGCCCAGATTCTCTCCGGGATCGAGTCGCTGGCGCGCCGGTCCGGGCGCATCCCCCTCGGCCGTGCGTACCCGCTGGCCCAGGAGATCATCGCCGTGCTCAAAGAGGTCCCGGGGGTGACCGCGGCCGAGCCGGCCGGATCCCTGCGGCGCATGCGCCCTACCGTCGGCGACCTGGATATCCTGGTTGCGTCGGAAGAGTCGGCGCCGGTCATGGAGGCTTTCGTCCGCCTGCCGGGGGTCGTTCGCATCCTGGGCAAAGGCGATACCAAATCCAGCGTGGAGTTTGGCGACGGCGTGCGCGCCCAGGTTTGGGTACACCTGCCGGAGAAATTCGGCACCGCCTTGCAGTACGCGACCGGATCGAAAGATCATAACGTCCGCCTGCGCGAGCTCGCCCTGGCCCGGGGCCTGTCCCTTTCCGAGCATGCCCTGACCCGGACGGATGGCTCCGGCGAGATCCGGTGTGGCACCGAAGAGGAAGTTTACGCCGCCCTCGGCCTGCCCTGGATTCCGCCCGAGTTGCGTGAGGACCGCGGCGAAATCCAGGCCGCCCAGGCGGGACAGTTGCCCAGGCTGATCGAGGTCAAAGACATCCATGCCGATCTGCAAGTGCACTCGACCTGGAGCGACGGGAAGCTCTCGATGCTCGAGATGGCCCGCGCCGCAGCCCGGCGCGGCCTGCGCGTCATCGCCTTCACTGACCATTCGATCAGCCTGGGTGTGGCCGGCGGCCTGAGCATGGAGGATCATCGCAAGCAGCAGGCCGAGATCCAAAAAGTCCAGCGCACCCTGGGTGATAGCATCCGCGTGCTGCATGCCACTGAAGTCGAGATCAAGGCGGATGGGACGCTGGATTATCCCGACGATTTTCTGGCTTCCCTCGACCTGGTCCTGGCCTCCCTGCACACCTCCCTGCGCCAGCCGCGCCAGAAGATCACCCAGCGCCTGCTCCAGGCCGTCCGCAACCCGCACGTGGACATCATTGGTCATCCGACCGGGCGTCTGCTTCCCGATCGCGAGGGGGCCGATTTGGATATGGAGGTCGTGCTCGCCGAGGCGGTGCAGAGCGGCGTGGCCCTGGAGATCAATGCCGATCCTGCCCGTCTTGACCTGGACGATAACACGGCCCGCCGCGCCCGGGACATGGGCATCCCCCTCAGCATCAACACAGACGCTCACACTGCGGCTATGCTCGAGGCGCTGCCCTTCGGGGTGGCCATCGCCCGCCGCGCCTGGTTGACCCGGAAGGATGTGATCAATGCCTGGCCGGTCGACAAATTGCTGAAGTGGCTCAAGGGGCGAGGCTGAAGAGGTAGGGCCGGCTGGAACCTGTACGGGGGAGGACCCTTGGAACCCAAACGCTCCCAGAAGGGCCTGCCTTCCTGTATAATCGGGCTTGGCCGGCAGGCCAGGACCCGGCGCCCGCGGCTCGGCCGCGATGAAGGATTGGGACACACCTTTTCATTCGAGAGGCGGCCATGTCCGATCACAAAACCTCCCCTGGGTGCAGCCTCGTGATCGCCAGCGTCGTCGCTCTGGAGGGAGCGCTTATCGTGCCTATCTCCTTGAATGTCATCCCGGTGGACCCGGCCACCTTTCACGCCCCACGACTGGTCGCGGCGACTGCCGGGGTGGCCTTCCTGCTGATGGGGGGCTGGTTCGTCGCCGCCTTTGGCGTTCTGGCTGCGCTGGGGACCGTTTATTATGCCGTCCTCCGGGGTCGCCCTCTGCTGGGCGGGGAAGATACCCGGAAACCCGCACCGGCCGAACTCCCGGATTCGGGCAGCGACCGGAAAGAGCAGGCATGATGGCCACCCGGGCTTTGATGGTCAATGTGGTCCTGTTCAGCCTGCGAGACGAGGCCTTGCAGGTCCTCCTGGCTCCCCGGGTTGAACGCTGGGAACTGCCTGGCGAGACCGTCGGCGAGTCCGAAGCGCTGGAGGAGGCGGCCAACCGGGTTCTTGCCACCCTGATCCGGCGGCGGGAGGCTTACCTGGAGCAGCTTTATACCTACGGTGACCCGGCCCGGGATGCCCGGCAGGCAACCGTCAGCGTGGTCTATTTCGCCCTGGTCCCGGCTGGCACTGGCCTGCTTCCCGGAACTGCGGTGCAATGGGCTGCAGTGGCCTCGCTGCCTTCCCTGGTCGGCGGCCAGGCGGACATCGTGGCGTATGCCCTGCGCCGATTGCGCTACAAGCTGGAGTACAGCGCGGTCGGTTTCCAGCTCCTCCCGCAGGAGTTCACCCTCTCCGAGCTCCAGCATACCTACGAGATCATTCTGTCTGAGCGGCTGGACAAGCGCAATTTCCGGAGGCGCATCCTTGCCTCCAGCATCATCGAGGAGACCTCGCTCCTCCGGACCGGCGAGGGCCGCCCGGCGCGCCTGTATCGATATCGACCGGACGCGGTAGCTGAGGTCAAGGCGCGGAGATTGTTCCCATGATCTTAACCTCCTGCGGACAGATCGATCCGCCTGAATTCATCCTGAAGTAGAACCATGAATCATAAACAACCCGGCCTGCGCGACTTGCCTGTCAACGTCTGGGTGGTGACGGCCACCTCCTTCCTCACGGACGTCTCCTCCGAGATGATCTTCAATCTGGTTCCGCTCTTCCTGGCCAACGTGCTCCAGACCGGAACCGCGGTGATCGGCCTGATCGACGGCCTGGCTGAGACTACCGCCAGCCTGATGAAGATCTATTCAGGAGTGCTCTCCGACAGGCTCGGGCAGCGGAAGTGGATCACGGTCGCAGGTTATGCCCTGTCTGCTGTTTCCAAGCCCTTCCTTTACGTCGCCGATGTGTGGGGCTGGGTCTTGGGTGTGCGTGTCGCCGACCGCATGGGCAAGGGCATCCGCACATCCCCGCGTGACGCCCTGGTGGCGGACAGCATTGACGAAAAGCAGCGCGGCCTGGCCTTCGGGCTGCACCGCGCCGGGGACACCGCCGGGGCCTTTTTCGGCGTGCTGATTGCCGCTCTCATTGTATGGCTGACCGAGCGGGGAGCAGCGAATCTGACCCGCCATACCTTCCAGATAGCCGTGCTCGCAAGCATTGCCCCGGCCGTTTTGGCGGTGATCGTGCTGGCCTTGGGCGCCAGGGAGACCGGCATCCGCAGCCGGTCAAAAATCCCGGTGCTCAGTCTGAAGGGCATGGATGCCCGCTTCCAGTTCTTCATGCTGGCCCTGGTCCTATTCACCCTCGGCAACTCATCGGACGCCTTCATTATTTTGCTCGGCCAGGCACGCGGCCTGGATGTGCTGCAGGTCCTGCTCATGTTGGTGAGCTTCAACCTGATCTATGCGACCCTCTCCGGGCCGTTGGGGGCACTTTCGGACCGCATCGGTCGCCGGCGGTTGATCATCGGGGGCTGGATTGCCTATGGGCTGGTTTACCTTGGTTTTGCGCTGTCAAGCAGTATCTGGCAAATCTGGGTACTCTTTGCTGCCTACGGAATTTTTTACGGCATTTGTGAGGGGGTAACCAGAGCCTTCGTTGCTGATATGGTGCCTGTTGAGAGGCGGGGCACGGCATATGGACTGTACAACGGTGTGGT
>Ga0209039_10000413_pt1 | contig 41653 bp, 51 predicted proteins | sample BogFormECP12_OM1_FD_188238 | JGI IMG/M metagenome (GOLD analysis project Ga0209039, IMG submission 188238) | Bog forest soil microbial communities from Calvert Island, British Columbia, Canada - ECP12_OM1 (SPAdes) (version 2) | ecosystem: Environmental > Aquatic > Freshwater > Wetlands > Bog ...
ATACTATTTTTGGGTTAAACCACTTTTTTACTCTATTTTGGGAACATCTTCCATGTTAGCTCTTTTACAAGACATTTTCATAGGAAACGCCGAGTAGCCCGGCCAACAGGCCGGGCGTCGACCCGCCAAAAAGAAAAACAAGCACTACTCGCAGACTAAGTACTTCTAGAAAAAAGCCAAGTATATTATTTAATTTTTACAGATGCACCGACCGGGACTTGAACCCGGGTATTGAGCTTGGAAGGCTCATATCATAGCCGCTAGACCATCGGTGCCTGCTGTCCGAGTGTACTTGCATCTACAAAGTATTAATATTTTCGGACACTCTAATATGACTTTTATGCTAAACGCCCATCCAGGGGACGCTAAAAACCCCATGAAAAACGACATAACAAATGACATAAAGACCATAGCATCGGCGTACAACATCGAAGTCGTGGGGTTCCTCAACCTCGACGGCACGACCATCATACCCTCGGGCGAGATGAACCTGCTCAAGGGCGTCAAATGGGCGGATACGGAAGTCAACACTTCCAACATTCAAGATCCCATCGACATCATGCCCTCGGCCCGAACGCTGGTCATCATGGGAAAACGACTCTTGGACGATTCGCAGGACGTCTACTACCAGATCTCCGAAAATTACGTGGAGTCGGTCGAGATGATGGCGCTGGACATCGCCGTAGCCCGGCTCAAGGAGCGCCTCAAGGATAAAGGCTACAGCGCGGTCGAATACACTTCCTATTATCTAAAAGGCTGGGCAGTGCTGGCAGGCCTCGGCTGGATCGGCAAGTCCCGACTCTTCATCTCACGGGAATACGGGCCAAGGCTTCGCCTGCGGGGCATATTGACTGACATCGCGCTGGGCGAGTCCTCCGAGGTCCTGAGCGATGACAATTGCGGCCAGTGCACCGAATGCGCCAAAGCATGCCCGGCGGGCGCGATCGGCTCCAATGGCGTCAACCGAAAGAAGTGCGGCGCGTGCGCCCTGAACCACCGAAAAATATCAGAAAAGGCATACGCCTACTGCACGGCCTGCACATCTCCCTGCCCGGTGGGGATGAAACATAAGGTAGTGCCACATGTGCATGGGAACCAAGCCATATCGAAGCAACGAATAACGCCGTAAGCGAAGGGAGTTCCGGCCAATACGCGACGACGAAAAGATAAAACCGCTTGTTCTACAATGACACGCCGGGTATTTCGCCAATAGTCGCTGATAAAATTGATTATCTGAAAGTGTCAAGATGCAATTGTAACATGTAAAACCGCATGGCTTTCAAGTACATGCGATGAGCATGCTACCCCCAAGTAATGAGAAGGCGTATATAGGAACTTACAAGATGGAGAACGTAGGACCAGTCAATCCTCACCTGCTAACCTACTAATGCTCCATCCCAAACTCCGATACCCCACCTCAATACCCACCTCAACACCCACCTCAACACCCACCTCAATTCCTACCGCCACCGTGCGAGAGGCTCGCCAGGAGAACGGGGATAATATCACTTATCCTCACATCGGTACCGTCAGATACCCGTTCACCTGTTTTGTGAGTCATATCGAACGTGTGGCGGTAAGGAATGTATCGTGTTTTTATAAAAAAATCCTTTTCATTTTCGAATAGTACAAGTTCGAAGATATGTATATATGTGCCTTTTACGTTAATTGTTCCAAGATGGCCGATACAAGAAAAAAGCCGTTCAACGTCGACATGGCCGAACAACGCATCAAGAGGCTGTTCAGCCTCGCCGAGCAAATATTCCCGAGGAGGCCCGAGCTGGCCGACCGCTACGTGGATATAGCACGGCGGATCAGCATGCGCCACCGGGTGAGCATCCCCCGGGAGCTAAAGAGAAGGGTATGCAAGGAATGCCACGCCTATCTCGTGCCCGGAAACAACAGCCGCACCAGGCTCGACGGCCGGAACGTGGTCATAACATGCAACAGATGCGGTGCTATTAAGCGGTATCCATACAAAAGATAAGGCACCAATAGGTTTAATAATGAATTATGCGTTAAAGCTTTAAGATATAGTAGGTAATCTTTATATCTTCAAAGCGTATTACATTCGCTTGTATAATCGAAAAAAGGAACTCGCGGGGGCGAACAGGTATGACTAACAAAATAATTCCCGCGCTAATGGCGCTACTCATGCTGGGCATGGTCATAGCTCCGGTGAACGCAGCGTCACCAGCTTCAAATTCAGGCAACAGCGACATCCATGTGACAAAAATGATCGTGGAGCCGAGCGGGCCCGACTTGAACTTTACCATTTACTACCAGAGCAACTTTTTCACCCGGGTATTCTCACTGTTCTTCGGAGCCAGGGTACTGCAGCCCTCCATCGAGCACGTTTTCTCTAACTTCACGAACGTTACCGTGATCAGCATCGACTCGAACAACGGAAATGCTAAGGTGATCGCAAAGAACCAGTCAATGCTCGCCGATGGCGGATGGTACGTCTACGACGGCACGAAAGTGTTCACGTCGAACATCAGCATCATAGAAGTACACACATCGGACGGAAATATTGAGACTTTCTACGACACCAACCAGCTGCCGGTCATATCCAACCGCATGCCGCTGATCAATAAGACTAACTAATTTTTTCGATAATAGTTCATTTGTTTTTAATGTTTGTTTTGTTTGCGATGTGCGTACAACCTTTCGGTTTCCCAACACGAACCGCACAAAATTTTTTTAGAGGGACACTAAACTACAAAGGCCACTACCATCACGGCTAAACCACAAATTGCACTAAGGCCCTATTCAAGCTCACAAAAACACCAAGGGCACGGCTATTAATACCCTAAAGAGTGCCGCGAAAAACGAATGTTCACAAAAATGATACAATTAAAAGGACCATGAGTCCAGCTAACCTGATAATTAGTGGATTAGCTGAAACGTGGAATTATGGTGCTGTGGTTCTTTGGGGTATCGTTTTGGTGCCGTTCGGTTTTTTGCGGAACTCTTTTGGGTATTAATAGCCGTGCCCTTGGTGTTTTAGTGAACTTGCATTGAGGCTTTGTGCAATTTGTGGTTTAGCCGTGATGCTGGTGGATTTTGTATTTTTGTGTCCCTCTAAAAAAATTTTGTGCCGTTCGTGTTGGGAAACCGAGGGATGTACGCACATCGCAAACACCGGCAAACAATAAAAAAGATCGCATCCAAAATAGTATATGTGTGATCGATCAATTTAAAATGCTATTGCTTCTTCTTTTTAATCGTCGTCTTTAACGCCGAGGGCAGGTCCACGACATAGACGCCATCCTCTTTTGTCATGACGAGTTCCTTTCGGTTCAGCAGCATCGGCAGGTTGAGGTCATAATTACCCTTTTCCAGGATGCGTACGCTGTCGATCCTTTCCGAGTGGGGCTTTTTATCCGCATGCGCCGGCTTTACCTTCTCGGCAACGGGCACGTCGGCTTTAAGCTCGACCTTGAGGCTTTTGGACGGCCTCGGATGTTCGACAGGCTTATGCTTCTGCTCGTCCAGCTTCGCCTCGCTCGCGGCCGCCTGCGCGACATACTCCGCAACGCTGAGCTTCCTGAGCTCTTTTTCCGAACGTGCCTCTTTTTTAGCCGGACGAATATACTGAAACTTCTTATGCCCGCAAACAGGGCAGCCGTTAGCCAGGTCTATGGAACCGTTCTCGATGATGTTCTTGCATTCCATACACCTGTGGGGCATTATATCATCTTCAGGAGATCACGGCTGAAATGACGTCCTTCTCCTTCTTCACGGTCTTGAGCCGGTTCGCCGGGCCGATAACGGTAACACGGTTATCGCCGTTCCGGCGAAGGATGCTCCAGGGCGAAGGCTTATTTTCCCTCGCATAGCTCTGTATCTCGATGCCATAGAACGCCGTATCCCGGATCTTCAGCATCGTGTGCTCGATGAGCTGGGCCTCTTCCCTCGGGTCCAGGCCCCTCTCGAGTATGACGATGCGGCCGCTGGTCACGTCATCCAGTATAAGCCGTATCTTGTCCATCGTGCTCATGGCCTGCAGCTTGCTGGCCGAGATCATGTTAATTTGAATGTTCTGTGCGAACTGCGTATCTGTATCCATGTGATCCATCCTGAGGGTCGGCCTTAACCGAACCTGCTGGCGATAGTCTCGTACAATAGGCCTATGTTCTTCCCGTTCAGCGCCGATATCGGCACCACCGTGTGCTGCGGGAAAGCGCCCTTTATGCGGTCGGACGAGGCCCCGGGCAGGTCCATCTTGTTTGCCACGATGAGCATCGGAAGGCGCCTGGCCTCCATATTGCCAATGACCGTAACGTTGACCTGGGTATACGGATCTTCGGTCGAGTCCATCACCAAAAGCACGCCATCAAGGTTATCCATCCATTTGATGGCCTCTATGACGCCCTCGGTGGCCTCTTTTGCCCGCCGCTTCGCCTCTTCCTCGGTCATGCCGAAAGACATGAAGTCGTGGAAGTCGATCTTGGTGGCAAGCCCCGGAGTATCGATGATGTCGAGAGTGACGGAGTAGCCTTCGCCTTTTATCATCACGCCCTCGCGCCGGCGGACTCTCCGCGTCTCGTGCGGTATGTTCGAAACGGCGCCGATGGTCTCGCCTGTAAAATCCATTAATACCTTATTGGCCAGCGTTGTCTTGCCCGCGTTGGGCGGCCCGTATATACCTATGCGGGAAGCTTTCTTCCTGAATACATGTCCGAGCCAGCTGGATAGACTGTCCTTTAGCTCAGCTAAAAGTGCCATCCTATTCCCCTACAAGGGTATCATAAAGCGTTAAAAGTATATTAAGAATATGCTCTAAACTAAAATAAATAACAGGGTAATATTAATATGATTATATAACATAATTGAATATGAAGTTACAGGGGCGTGTAAATGGAGACTGACCTATCGGTGAGCGACGTCATGTCGCGCAGGCTCATCACGGCCGACGAATCGGAAACTTCCGACCGGCTGGGAAGGATCATGGACGAGGCAAAGGTCGGATGCATCATCATCACCAAGGATGCCCACCCCATCGGCATCGTCACCGAACGTGACCTCGTGGTAAAGCTCATTTCTAAGAACAAGACGCCATCGAAGGTCAAAGCGCATGACATCATGTCCACTCCTCTGATCACCATTCCGCCCGATAAGAGCGTCGAGCTCGCCTCCAGGGAAATGGCGCGCCGCCGCATCCGGCGGTTGCCCGTTGTCCAGGGCAAAAAGCTGATCGGCCTGTTATCGGATACTGACCTGCTCTCCATTTCTTCGGAGCTCAGCGAGATCCTGAGGGACGTCATCCGGCAGAACAATCCCGAGGGCGATACGGGCGAGGCCGTATCCGAATGGGAACAGGAGGAGAGGAACCCCAGCGTCTTCATCCAGGGGATCTGCGAGGTATGCCAGAGTTTCCAGGAATCGCTGGAGAACATCGACGGCACATACGTATGCATGCGGTGCAGGGAAGAGCTCCCGCTATACCAGTAGGTGATTCTGTGAAAGTCGGGGATATTATGTCCACAAACCCTCAGTCGGTCGACGTCAACGAGTTCGTCACCCATGCCCGGGAGATCATGAGGGAATATAATTACGAGAGCCTGCCGGTCCTCGATAAGGGCAAAGTGGCCGGCATCATAACGCTGCAGGATATCATCAACGTCACGTCCACCAGGTCCGACGTGACTGTGAACGGCTACGTGAGGTCTTCGGTGCCGGTGCTCACGCCGGACGTCGGCCTTCCCAGGGCCGCTTTTATCGTCGTCCATACCGATGAGGGGCGGGTCCCCGTCGTGGATTCGAGTTCCAGGCTCGTAGGCCTGCTCAGCATCAATGACATATTCAAAGGCCTCCCGGAATTGGACCTCATGGACGTGCCGGTGAGCGAATACATGACTAAAAAAGTAGTCGTATGCCAGCCCGAGGATAACCTCTCACGGGTCTGGGCGAACATGATCGAGTTCGGGCTCACGGGCCTGCCCGTGGTCAACATGAAACAGGAAGTGATCGGCATGGTCACACGGGGCGACGTCGTCAAGCGGGGCTACGCCCGGATCGAGCGGGAGAGCCCGTCGGGCAAAACGTCCACCACCGTGCAGAAGATCATGTCCACCCCGGCGGTGACCGTGGAAGCGGACGACTCCATAAAGGTGGCGGCGAAGATATTTACCGAACGGAATATCGGGAGGGTACCCGTGTTATACAAAAATAAGCTAGCAGGGATAATCGACCGGTTTGACATTATCAGGGCTTGCAAAGTCCTCCAGGGGGTCAGCGCGAAATGAGTAAGGACGGCATCAAGGAGTTCGGAGAGCAGAGGCGCAATCGTAAGGTGAATACCGGCAAGTTCACGCACGACCTGGAAGAAGGCGGGATCACGAGGGATCTGAACTTTAAGCAGCGGGCCTCGCAGCACGAGAGCGGCGTCATGGCAGTGGCAAAAAAGGACGTCGTCACCATACCGCCGACCACCACCATCATGGGTGCCGCGAAGACCATGGTCGGCTACGGATATCGCAGGCTGCCGATCGCCGATGCGGGCACTAAGAGGTTAAAAGGCATCTGTACGGTCATCGACATCATCGATTTTTTGGGAGGCGGAGAGAAACGGCGCATCATCGACCGGGTATATGACGGTAATATGATCGTGGCCATCAACGGGCCCATAACCGAGATCATGGAGAGCGATGTCGTCACCGTAAGCGATTCGGCCTCCATGGAGGACGCCATAAGGGCGATGATCGAAAATTCGGTCGGCGGCGTGCCCGTGATAGGCCCCGAAGGCGTCGTCGTGGGCATGATCACCGAGCGCGACGTCGTTCACATCATGGGCGAGTCGACATCGGGAAAGCTCGTCAAGGATATCATGAGCAAGCACGTGATCACCGCGCCGCCCGACATGTCCATCGAGAACGCTGCGAAGACCATGATATCCAGCGGCTTCAGGCGCCTGCCCGTGGTCTCCAACGGCCTCGTGTGCGGCATCATCACGTCCACCGACATAATGCGTTATTTGGGGAATGGCGATGCGTTCAAGAAGCTGGTCACGGGCAACATCAATGAGGCGTTCTCTCTACCTATTGGCAGCATCATGAAGGGCAATATCGTCACCATCGGGCCGGAAAAGGAGCTGAGCGAGGTATCCCGTATCATGCACCAGAACCACATCGGGTCGCTGCCAGTGATCAGCGGCCAGGAGCTGGTGGGCATCATCACCGAGCGAGACATGCTCATGTCCATGAAGGGTGTATAAAATGACCGAAGTAAGCGAGATCATGACTACCCCCGTATACGCAGTCAGCCCCGGCGACAACGTGGCAAGGGCCAGGAACCTGATGTTGAAGCATGGCATCTCCCGCCTGGTCGTAGCGGAGGGCGATAAGCTAAAAGGCATCGTAACGAAAAAAGACCTGGGCGCCCGGCTCAACCAGGCCGAGCCCCAATGGCGCCGGCGCCCCATCGACCAGATACCGGTCGAGTTCGTCGCCACCTGCGACGTGATCACGGTAAAGCCCGATACTCAGATCAAGGATGTCGCCGCGTCCATGCTGTGCAACAATATATCGGACCTCGTGGTCTACGATGACGCCATCCTCGGGATCGTTACCAAGCACGACATGGTAAAGTATTTCACGCTGGTGGGCAGCCCGCTGCGCGTAGGCGATATGATGTCCGAGAAAGTCATTACTGTGAGCCGGCACCACACGATAAACCACGTCATCGATATCATGGAGGAGAACTGCACGGACCGGGTCATCGTCACGGACGGCGGATCAGAAAGCGCCTATGTGGGCATCATAACCCTGGACGATCTGGGGTTCACGACCTTAGATTTCCGCGACGTTAAGCCCATCAAGGAAGCACATCGTATGACGCCGGGCGGCCCCAAGATGCTCCGGGGCGTGCGGGACGTCATGATGGTGGCCGAGGACGTCATGCATTCGCCGCTCATATCGGTCAAGAAGGACGCGAAAGCCCTTGAGGCTGCAAATACCATGCTGGAAAATAACTATGACATGCTACCGGTTATCAATGGCGAGCTTCACGGCGAATTCAACGTGGAAAGCATATTGAAATGGCTGTCGGAGGCCATGGAATGAAGGTAAAGGACATCATGTCAAAGGCGCACGTCGTGGATAAGTCCGAAAGGATATCCGGGGCGCTCGACCTTATGCACAAGCACCACTGCAGGAGGCTTGTGGTAAAGAATAAGGACCATGTGCAGGGTATTATCACTTTGCGAAGCATCTGCGGGGAGCTGGGCTCCCGGCGGAAATATAACCATCCGCCGACGCTCTTCCACGTGGTGGACGCCCTCAGTAACGATTACGCGCTCATCGGCCCGGAGGACGACGTGGCAAAGGCCATAGACGCCCTGAAGAACGTAGGCTGCGCCATAGTAGTCGGCGAAGAGATCCTGGGCCAGGTCACTTCGAGCGATGTGCTCAGCCATTTTACGCCGGACGGTAAGGTGGCCACCATCATGAGAGATCCCGTTGTCGCCCCGCCGGACGCCAGGGTAGCTAACATTAGAAAGCTGATGATCGAGAAAGGCGCGAGCCGCGTGCCTATTATAGACGGCAAGGCCCTCGTGGGCATCGTCTCCGAGACGGACGTGGCGAACGCGTTGAGAAGCGTTAAAAAGCACTCGCCTCAGAGCCGGCAGGATAATAACGTTGAAATGATGATCGCCATGGACATCATGCGGACCCGTGTTATCACCGCAAAGCCGGACACGACCCTTAAGGAAGCCACGACGTCCATGCTGGATAACGACATCGGCGCCCTGCCCGTCCTCGACAACGAGGGCTGCCTGGTAGGCATTATTACGCGCCGCGACATCATCAAGGCCTTTTGAGCAGCATTTGGGCAGCGATGTACCGGTTAAATATTAACGTTCGTTAGCTGCCCAATCGTTTTTTATTTGGATTTTCCCGGTAAAAAATGCTATTTGTTTTGACCATTGGCCGTTAAATGCTTATTCCATAATTACAAAATAAGTATATAATTATTTAATATACTATCGATAGATGCGACTCAACTCGATCAGGACGCGCACGCTGATAGTGCTCATCCTGATAGGCATGGCGATCGTCTTCATACTGGGGGGCTTATGGACATATACGATAAGCCAGAACATAAGGCAGAATATTATTATCACTGACCTGCATGACACCGATATGATGGCGAGCTATGTCCACGAGTACGTGGAAAGCGTGAAGACCTCTGTTGTTTTCGTATCCGGCGAGCAGGACGTCATACTTGCCGTCCGCGAAAGAAACATACCCCATTTAAAAATGGTATCCGATGAGTTAGCAAATACGACTCCTCATGACAATATCGCGTACATTACGGATAAAAACGGGCAGCTGATATATTCGACTGCCGCGGGTGGCTTTATGCCGCTCACCATGAACATCGAGCTGGACAAGAACGCCTCTTATATTACGGGCATTTACTACAGCGATGAGTTCAAGGACTATGTCTTCGCCATCACGGCACCCATAAAGGATAACGGCACAATCGTGGGCTACATCAGCGACGAAGTACGGCCTAATGACCTCTATAATTATTTGAATAAGGAAAGAACCGGCCCCGTAGACCATATCGTGCTGGTCGACGGCAGCGGCAAGGTCATATTCGACGAGAACCGGTCCATACTGGAAAAACACCCCGATATTTCCTCATTTTTACCCGTTAAGAACGCCGTGAGCGGCGAAGAGGGCTATATGGAGACCACCGATATCATTAGTGGCGTGCCGGGCATCAGCGCATACGCTCCCATCAATGATACCAGCTGGGGGGTCATCCTATCCACCGATTCGAATAGGGCGTACCATCCGCTGGAGAGCCATTTGTTAAGGCTATTGGGCCTGCTCCTGCTATTCATCCTGGTAATGCTCTTGCTGGGCTATTTCGCCTCCGCCTACCTTATCGTCCCCATCGAGAGATTGTCAAGGACCATGAAAAAAGTATCATCGGGAGACTACGACGTGAGCATCGCCGTCACGAGGAACGACGAGATCGGCGACATGGAAAGGGCTTTCAACGCTCTCATGGCGGAGATCAAGAAGCGCGACGACAGCATCAAGGCCGAAAAGGAGCGCTCCGAACTCTACCTGGACATCATGTCCCACGACATAAATAACATGAACCAGGTAGGCATCGGCTTCCTTGAGATGACGCTCGAGCGGCTGAAAGGCCATATCGATCACTCCGACGAAGCGAACATCGAGAAAGCCCATGAGGCCCTTAAATACAGCTCCGAGCTCATCGATAACGTGCGAAAGATCCAGAAGGTGAAGAGGGGCGGGCTCGAGTCGGAGATCATAGACCTGGGCCGGATGCTGGCGGAGGTGAAGAAAAAATACTCGCAATATCCGGGCAGGGATATAGCCATCAATTACACGCCCGTCCAGGGCTGCTTTATCCTGGCCTGCGGCCTGTTCAAGGAAGTGTTCGCCAACATCGTGGGCAACGCCATTAAGCACACCGATCCCGGGAAGCCGCTGGCCATTGGCATTAGCCTGACGGGCATAAGTGTGGACGGCAGGCCTTATTATCAGGTCGCCATCGAAGATAATGGCCCCGGGATACCCGATGAAATGAAAAAGGCCATATTCGCCCGATTCCAGAGGGGCGGCACCCCGGCGGGCGGCAGAGGCTTAGGATTATATATCGTGAAGATGCTCGTCGAAGAGTTCGGCGGCAAGGTCTGGGTCGAAGACCGCGTGCCCGGAGACCCTACGAAGGGCGCACGGTTCGTGGTGCTCATGCCTGCCGCACGATAAAAGGGACTCTTGACCATCCGTTACGCCCGTAGCCATCCATGGGCATCCAGCTAGAACCCAAACATTTTTATCTTTGATACTGTTTAGCTTACTAACACATACTTCTAAAATGGAGGATTTGCCTTGAGCCCTGACATTGCGAAGAACCCCAGAACAAAGCAAAAACAAAAGACCATCAATAAGGACGTCCAGTGTATTTTGGACGCCGTCGAAGGAAACCAGGAACTCTTCAAGTACTCATTACCGATGATAGCGAGCGAGAACATCACCAGCCCCATCGTGAGACATGTACTGGCGTCGGACCTCGGGCACCGCTATGCCGAAGGCCAGGTCGGCCACCGGTTCTACCAGGGGTGCAGCTTCGTGGACATCATCGAGGGCAAGGCCATCGAGCTCGCAAAGGACGTGTTTCACGCGCCCCACGTCAACGTGCAGCCCATATCCGGCGTCAACTGCAACATTGCTGCTTTTTTCGCGCTCGGCCAGCCGGGCGATAAGCTCATGGCACTGGCCGTGCCCAGCGGGGGCCACATAAGCCACGCCAAATACTCGGCGGCCGGCATAAGAGGCCTTAAAATTTATACCCATCCCTATGATATTGACAAAATGAACATCGACACGGATAAGATGCTCAAGGAGATCAGGCGCATAAAGCCTGAGATCGTGATGTTCGGCGCCAGCTTATTCCTGTTCCCGCACCCCGTTAAAGAGGCGAGGGAGGTCTGCGACGAGATCGGCGCTTCCATCGTCTACGATGCGGCCCACGTGCTCGGCCTGATCGCCGGCGGCCAGTTCCAGGACCCGCTCAAGGAGGGCGCCGATGTGGTAACGGCGAGCACTCATAAGACGTTCCCCGGCCCCCAGGGCGGCATCATACTGTGTAAGGAAAAGTGGGCCGCCGACATCGATGAGGCGGTCTTCCCTGGCACCGTATCGAACTTCCACCTACACCACAAGGCAGGCCTGGCCATCGCCCTGGCGGAGATGAAGCAGTTCGGCAAGGCATATGCTTACCAGACGGTCAAGAACGCGCAGGCCCTGGCGGCTTACATGGACGATATGGGGTTCAACGTCCTGTGTAAAGACCTGGGCTATACGAAGTCCCACCAGGTCGCCGTGGACGTCTCAAAGATCGGCGGCGGAAGCGAGATCGCTCTCCGGATGGAGTACGCCAACATCATCGCGAATAAGAATTTGTTCCCGATGGACAGCGTAAATGGCACCGATGACCCCTCGGGCATACGCCTGGGCACCCAGGAATTAACGAGGCTGGGCATGAAGGAGCCCGAAATGAAAGAAGTCGCGCGGCTCATCAAGCGAGTCGCCATTGACAGGGAAGAACCCGAAAAGGTTAAAAAGGATGTGATACACTTAAAGACTCAATATCAAACAGTACAGTACTGTTTTGATGGCGATGGTGCCTATGAGTTTTTCAAGCTCAAATGATAGACCGAATTCTAGCAAAATAATATTTTTCGACATGGATTCCACGGTCATCGACGCCGAAGGCATTATTGAACTGGCGCGGGCCAGGGGCGTCGGGGACTACGTGGCGGAAGTGACGGCACGCGCCATGAATGGCGAGCTGGATTTCGAGGATGCGCTAAAAGAGCGAGTTAAACTTTTAAAGGGGTTGCCCACAAAGAAAGCCCTTGACGTGGCGGAAAATATTCCGCTCATGCCCGGCGCCGAAAAATTGATGAAGGAACTGAAGTCTTTAGGTTTTCGTACGGTCTTAATTTCCGGTGGCTTCACCATTATCGCGAACAACGTGGCTAAAAAATTAAAATTCGACGGTGTATATGCCAACGAGCTCGTGATCAATGATGGCGTGCTGACCGGAGACGTCAGAGGACCGCTGACGAGGCAGAGTTCAAAGAAGGAGGTTCTCGAAGAAATCTGCAAAGATCTAAATATAAGCCCCCGTGACTGCATCGCCGTGGGCGATGGCTCGAACGACCTTTGCTGGAAGGGCATCGTAGGCACCTTCATCGCCTTCAATGCCAAGCCCATTGTTCAAATAGCGGCAGACGTGGTCGTGGATGGCAAAAACATGGAATCGTTGATTCCCGTGATAAAGGAGGAATACATTCGACATGCTAAAAGAACTGCAAGATAAGAAACAAAAATATTTAAAAGACGCTGAGGAGTTCAAAAAGAACCGCAACGAGTGGAACTCCAAGGCCAGTTCATTCTCAAAGAGGAGGGATGAATTAAACAAATCCACGAAAGAGCTTATAGACAAGGCTCAAGAGTATCGCACCAAGAGAGACGAGTTCAACAATCAGGTCAGCGAGAATAAGGACAGGCGTAATGAGCTGAACGAGAAGGCCAACGAAGTGTATGCCAGAGTCGACTCGCTCAGGAAGAAGGATAGCGTCGGCGCAGGCCGGTCGCTTAACGAGCTGAGGAAGGAGATCGATCACCTCGAGTTTAAGCAGCAGACCGAAGTCCTGACCACCGAGAAGGAACGTGCCCTCGTAGACAAGATCAGCGAGCTCAAGGAAGAGTTCAAGAAGAAGAAGGAACAGCTGGAACAGAACCACGAGCTTAAGTCATTCCTCGGGGATGCCCAGGGCTTAAGGGACGAGGCTTCGGAGTTCCATAAGAAGGTCAAGGAGTACGCGGACCTGGCCCAGGAGTACCACGATAAGATGATCGAGTGCTTCCGTGAGGCGGATAAAGTCAGGGCCGAGGCGGACGCCCAGCATAAGGAGTTCGTTAAGGCGCAGGAGACCGCGGATGAGTTCCATAAGCAGTTCTTGAAGCTCCAGAAGGAGATCCGGGACTTTGACAAGGTCATCGTAGGCCTGAAGAAGAAGGCTAAGACCGAGAAGGAGTCGAAGGATAAGGTGGAGTTCAAGAAGCAGGCGGAGGACGTTTTCGCCCAGTTTAAGGCTGGCGAGAAGCTGAATACCGAAGACCTGTTGCTATTGCAGCGCTCCGGATTCCTGTAAGGTTACGCTCACTTTGGGATAATGTACATAGGTTCCTGTCATCGGGAACCTCCAAATTCTTTCCGTTTTTACATCGGATAGCAGTTGCTGTTTTTTTGCGTGAAAGCCTCGGAATACTCCATGATACTATTGACTATGGAAATTACTCGTAGATGAGAGAAGCTTTATAACATCTCAAGTACAAAAAATACCTGTGACCATCCTCTGGCTTTTTTAAGCCCGAGACATGGGCCATTCCAGAGTAGGGGTAGAACCGTGGATATACTAGTCATTTGCATCGATAAGGACGATGATATCGGCGTCAAGGCGGGCGTCAAAAGCCCGGTCATAGGCAGGGCGGCGTGCCTGGACGCGGCTTCGAGGCTCGGCACCGCCGACCCCGAGGACTCCGATACCAACACCATTTTCGGGGGCATCAAGGTATACGACCAGCTACGCTCGGAAGGCCACAACGTCGAGCTCATCCTCATCGCAGGCCACCGGGAACTGGGCATCAAGTCCGACCGGGCCATAGCGACACAGCTGGATGACATTCTACTAAAATACCCCACGGAAAGGGCCATACTCGTCTCGGACGGCGCCGAGGACGAGTCCGTGCTGCCGATCCTGCAGTCCCGCCTCAAGATCGAAGGCGTACAGCGGATCATCGTCAAGCAGGCCCAGAACCTGGAAAGTACCTATTATATTATCAAGGAGCTCGTCAACGACCCAAAGGTCGCCAAGTTCATCTTCGTGCCCATCGGGCTTATACTATTGATCTTCGCCATCACGGTGTGGAGCGGGCACCAGGAGCTTTCGTTCGCCACCATCGCGCTGTTCGTCGGTGGATTCTTCATGTACCGGGGCATGGGCCTGGACAACCTCATCGGGACCTTCGTCTATAACCTGAGAAGGGCGTTCACCGACTCCAAATTGACCTTCGTCACCTACATCATTTCGCTCGTTCTCACCATCATGGCTTTCATACAGGGCGCCTCGGCAGTGGCGAACTACAAGGACTTCCTGACGAACATGATCGGGAACCCGGGCGTGCTGGACTTCGGCGCGCTGTTCATCGACCACTCCGTCTGGTGGTTCGTGCTCGCTTTAATGGCCATCGCCATCGGCTGGATCATCGACGCCTATATGGACGAGAGCGAAGCGCTCTACAGGTACCTGTCGACGCCGTTCTTCCTGCTGGCGGCCGGCCTGCTGATCTGGGGCAGCTCGGAGTATTACCTTAACATGAATAACCCGGGCCAATTGATACCCTTCGTGGGCATGTCCATCCCCGACCAGCTCGTGCCCTTCGTGAACCTGGGCATTACGATAATCGTGGCCGTGATCGTCAGCTACATCGGCGTGCGGTTCGCGAATGAGATCAGGAAGGTCATGCAATCGCGCACCATCGAAGTGATCGATTTTTAAAAAAAGTCGATTTTAACTCTTATCTTTTTTCTTCTCTTCGCCTTCAGGAGACAGGCAACTTTCATCATCGGTTTTGCAGCTCTCGATATCGCCCATTTCCTTGCGGAACTCGGTGGCCTCTTCCAGCATTTCCTTTCGCCGCTGGATGCCTTTTTTCCCCTTGATAATGGCCCTGTCCACGCACTTCATGGCCAGGTTCTCCGACAGGCCGCAGGCTATGAGCCGCTGCACGTTCTCCTCGTAGGTCAGGCTCTCGTCGACAAAGGGATCTACGGTATCCAGTCGGTTCTCGACCTCCGCATCCGTGAACTCGGGCTTTCCGAAATCCGCCTTTCTTCCTACTCCCGCCATGATACCAGTTATAAAGTATGGCATGGTTCGGGTTAAGCTTCACCGAAAGAAAGACCGGAAAACAATTCCGCTTAATACGATACTAAATTTCTAATGCTTCGTGCCCGAAACTTCCCATGACCAGTCATTATAAGGGGGTATCGATGTGGAATCCAGTCTGGAAGAAAGCATGGAAGCAGTATGCGAGGACGTTGCCAAAGTTCTTGGCTATAAGGTGGAGCACGGCATCAACCTGGGGGCGGGGGAGATAAGCCAGGTATGGTCGAAGCAGGACCACCCGAACTTACCCGAAATGAAATTCGCTGTCCAGATATTAACGCAGATGGGGGACGTTAACCCCGACGTGATCACTTCGAACGCGATGAAGTCCCTCTGGACGGACTGCGACCACCTTATATTCGTGGTGCCCGACCACGCGACGGCGAAGTCGATCCAGGGTAAGGTAAAGAGTTTCGATGCCGTCGGCGGTTTCCTGCAGCTTCACAAGTACATTACCACCATCACGATCAGTGAACTGGCCAAAGGGCTCACGCACGCGACAAGAACGGGCGAGGCACGGGCCTGAGGGAAAAGGATGCTGGATATATGAAGTTCAAGAATCGCGCGGAAGCCGGGCGAATGCTGGCACAGAAGCTCGGAGCTTACAAGGGAAAGGACGTGATCGTGCTCGCCATACCCATGGGCGGCGTGCCGGTCGCCTATGAGATCGCCCGGGCCCTGAACGCGCCCATGGATGTGGCCATGGCCAAAAAGATAGGCGCTCCGTTCAATCCCGAGCTCGCCATCGGCGCGGTGACCTGGAACGGCGTCGTGCTGCTGGACGAGAACATGGTGGACAAGTGGCAGATCTCCAGGGAATACGTGGGCGAGATCTCACGGAAGCTCATAACGGACATGAAAGAAAAGCTTGAGGAGCTCCGGGCAGGGCAGGGCAACTTCCCGAAGCTGTACGACCGGACCGTCATCATCGTCGACGACGGCATCGCCACGGGCAATACCATGATCGCGGCCGTCGAGGCCATACGGGACCAGGGCGCCGAGGACGTGGTCATCGCGACGCCAGTCCTACCAAACGAGATCGTCGAGACCATGAGACAGGTGGCCTCCCTGGTGTATCTCGAGGCGCCGGATGACTTCGAGGCCGTGGGGCAATATTACAATGAATTCGAGATGACGTCACGGGAAAAAGTCCTCGAGTTCATGCAGCTGGCCAATAGCGCCTGAACAATATGCCGTTATGGCATAATTATTTATCCGACCTAAGCCGACTAAATACTAATGGTCGACCTTATACTCCTCCAAAACTTAGCGATCGCACTGCTCATCGGCCTCGTCATAGGCCTGGAGAGGGAGATCGCGCAGGAGGACCGGCAGAACGTGAAGTTCGCCGGGCTGCGCACCTTCGGCGTGGTCGGCCTCATGGGCGGCATTTCGGCTTACCTGGCCGTCCAGGGTTACGACATCATTTTAGGCGTGGCGCTGCTCGCCATCACCATTCTCACGGCCGTAGCCTATTATAAGGCTACCGAGATCGGAAAGCACCTGGGCTTTACCACCGAGATGGCCCTGTTTCTTACCTTTCTTCTTGGCGGATTGGCGTACTTCGACTATACGGTGGCGGTCATACTGGCCATCATCACCACTGTGCTGCTGGCGTTCAAGGACCCGCTGCACGAGTTCACCTATCGCATACCGAAGGAAGAGTTCTACGATTCGCTAAAGTTCGCCCTCATAGCCCTGGTCATCCTTCCCATTCTGCCAAACCAGGCCTATGGGCCGCTCGGCGCTTTTAATCCGTACCAGCTATGGCTGTTCGTCGTTATCATCACCGGCATCAGCTTCGTGGGATACTTTTCAGTGAAGTGGTTCGGCGCGGAGATCGGCCTATCGCTCACGGGCCTGCTGGGAGGATTGGCGTCGAGCACGGCGGTAACGACCAACATGGCGATACGCACGAAAGAGGATAAGGGCATCGAGTACCCGGCCATGGTCGCGACGACTCTTTCAAATACGGTCATGCTGCTGCGAGTGCTCTTTCTCATATTCCTTTTCTTCCCGGCCCTGCTCATCAATATTTACCTGCCCATCGGCTTCATGTTCGTGGCCAGCATCCTGGTGGCCGCATATTTCTATATCCAGGGCCGGGGCGACGGCAAGGGCGAGCCCATTCACCTGAAGACACCGTTCAGCATCGGCCCGGCGCTCATCTTTACGGCCTTCATCGCCATCGTCCTTTTCATTTCCAAGGCAGCGCTGGTCTACGTCGGGTCCTACGGGCTTTACCTGACGTCGGCGTTCGCCGGCCTGGCTGATGTGAACGCCATCACGGTCTCCACCTCCCAACTCGCCTCGGGTGGCTTTGCCACACCGCATACGGCCGCATTGGCGATCTTGATCGCAGTGTTCGTGAACCTGGCCATACATGGCGTATATGCCTTTTACTTCGGCACGAAAAAATTCGGTCTATACACGGTTGCCATGGCTACCGTGATCGTCGCTGCGGGCGCCCTGGTGGCGCTGTTGACCTTCTAAAAAGACGTCCCTTACCTTAATCCGAGGAGCTTGAGCCCTTCCACGATCTCATCGACCCGCATCTGTCCCGGGGCCACGGGCTTTCTCACGTAGCCATAGGATAATAAAGAGCCATAGACCGGGGCCATGAGCCGGGAGTGCTTGCCGATATCGCCCATGGCGATGGCGCAGACCGGCCGCTTAGACTTGAGCATGACCTCGAACAGGACGAGCACATCCCGGAGTCGGCCCGGCGTGACCGCAAGCTTCGCGATGTCGCCCTTTTCATGGCATTTTGCCAGTATATCGAGCATTTCTTTCTTAGCGGGCATACCGTTGAAGTCGTGGTACGAGACGATGGACAGTGCATCCGAGCCTTCCGTTAAGGCGATGATCTCGTCGATGTTCTCCGCGCGCAGCTCCACGTCGATGTAATCGGCGAACGGTATGAGCTTTTTAAATAGCTCCGCTCTTCCCGCGTCGCTCCCTTTGAACTCGCCCCCCTCCCAGGTCGGCCGGATGGTGACGATCAGAGGATGGTTCAACCGGTAAATGTTCTCTACCAGCGCCAGAGGCTCCCCGGATGCCAGGTCGACCCGTACTTCGATAACGTCCGCGCCCAGCTTCAACGCCTCTTTCGCCTCTTCCAGCGAGCTTGCAACGCCTATGACTTTAGGGGGAAAATCCATGTTAACACCGTTAAAACTTATCGTCCTGGAGGTAAGACCGCCTGAACCTGATCGCCAGTTTCGCCTTTTCCAGCTCTTTACCGAGATAGCCGGCATGGTCAAGCATGGAGACAAGCCCCATGTCCGCCAGCGTATCTATAATTAACCGCGGGTCTTCGCCGACGACTGTGACGTCGCCGTTCTTCGCATATATCTTACCATCCTCGATGAAAATATTAAAGCTTCCCGCCGGGTCGGGCTTCCACGGGTGCGGCCTGGCCTGGATAATGGTGCCGGGCTCGACGATGTCCCGGCGGGCACGCTTCTCCTTGATGACCAGCAGGTCGATGCCCATGTCCTTTGGCGAGCTTTTCCGATGCCTGGCCAGGGCCATCATGGTGCAGGCCGTCTTGAGCTCGGAGGCACTGTTGACGGTCTTCTGGCTGGCCTCCGTGGTGAATAACGCGCTAACGTTAAGCTCCATGGCGATCCCGGCCAGCAGCGCGTTAATGCCGATGGAGTCCGCGTCCATCAGCTCCGTGACGTTACCGGCTCCGAAGAACAGGGGCATGTCGGGCTCCCGCCGCCTGAAATCCCCGTATCTTTCCAGGGACTCGATAAAGCCGTGGCCCACGGGGGACAATATGGGGTCCGCCAAAATATTGCTTATTCCGAGTTGTCGTGCCCGATTAATATTAGTGAAAAGCTCCTCCGGCGAATCATCGTCCGGTATGATGACCGCGGCTATGCCCTTTTTAGCGATGAGCGGCCCCACGGCATCCAGGTTAGAGCCGTTCAGGCTCAGGACCAGGCTGGCGCCTTCTTCCACGCCGGCCCGGATGTATTCGGGTATGAGCGTGTCCACGCTGAGCGGCTTAAGGGTCGCCCGCCGGGCCACCCTGACCACGTGCCTCACGGCATCCTCGCTGGACTCCAGCGGAATTCCCAGGTCGATGACGTCCGCGGACGCATAGCTTTCGATCTTCCTGACGAGGTCGACGTCCGTAATCCTCGTCGCGTCGGCCACTTCGGCCACTACTTTCATAGTCGAGGCGCCGCCAATTTTCAGGTTCTTAATCAAGAAAGCACAGGCCGAGCCATCTTCCAGTGCGGCGAACTCCTTCATGGAGCTTTCCCGCTTCACGTCGACCAGTAATTGGTCAGCGGAGATCTTATGGGAGAACTCCAGCTTTCCCGCATGATCCAGCGCCAGCGGGATATCGTAGGCCTGCTTCGGGCCCAGCCGTATTTTCACGCCCAGCTTTTTCTCCAGCCCGGAAAAATCCGAGGCCGCCAGCCCGGTGACCAGGACGAGGTCATAGCTGTCTTTGACGTCGGCCAACGCCTTCTCCAGCATCCGGGGCGTGATAAAAGCCGCTACGCCAACGTCGACCATCAGTACATCGGCCCGGTCTCTAGACAGCTCTTTTACCGTGGGATACGCCAGGCGGCCGGTCACGAGCAATATGCGCATACAGAAATGTTATAACGGCCTAATGAATATTGATGCTTATGCTTCGCTTTGACCTGCACGTCCACACAAACTCATCCAGCGACGGCCAGAGCACCGTGGAAGAGATCCTGAGGGCGGCCGCCGCCGCAGGGCTCGACGGCGTGGCCATTACCGACCACAACACTACAGAGGGCGCGAGGCGTGCGCTTGAAGCGGTCGATCGCGTCGCGCCCGGGCTGCTGGTCATACCCGGCGAGGAAGTCTCGACGCGCTCGGGGCACCTCATTGTATTGGGGATCACGCAGGACATACCGAAGGGCATGTCGGTCGAGGACACGGTCAAGGCGGCAAAGGCGCTTGGCGGGACCATCGTCGTGCCGCATCCATATAACCGTCCCAGGCACGGCATATCCATCCCGAAAGGGGCAGATGCCGTCGAGGTTTACAACTCCCGGTATATTTTTGGCGTCCACAACCGCATCGCAAAAAGAAAGGCGGGCAAACTCGGGCTGCCCGAGGTCGCGGGAAGTGACGCCCACCATGCGTCTCTCGTGGGCAGCGCCGTAACGTACATTAACGCCAATAAAGACCTTAAAGACGTTTTAGATGCCATAAAGCAGGGAAAAACATCAATCGTCGTTAAAAAAACCCCCTTATTCATTTACGCCGGCCAGATGGTCAACGGGTGGATAAAGAGGCTAAAATAGGTTTTTATTCAATAAGACAAATAGTATTCCTTAAATCCGCATTTATCGAAATATTTATCCACTAGGACGTCAATAAATAAACGATTCCTCATGGATAGCATAGACCATACGATTATCGATAAGCTTTCCAAGGATAGCCGTACCCACTGCACTGAGATCGCGAGCGAACTGGGAGTCGCTACATCCACGGTGCACAAGCGCGTCAACCAGATGTATAACGACGGGGTCATAGAGCAGTTCACGGTTATCTTAGACCCCCGAAAGACTGGAATGCCGCTGACCACCTTTATAGGGATAAATGTCGACGAGAACTATAAAGGGGAGATCGTCACGAAGCTTAAATCCTTGAAAAACGTACTCGAGGTCTACGAGATCTTGCAGCCGTACGACATCTTCCTGAAGGTCCGTACGAGCGACATGAGCGAACTCAAAGATTCCGTCCTGCGTGTCCTGGATAATACGGACGGGGTGATAAGCTCGAGCAGCATCATCACCACCATAAGGCACAAGGAAAGAACTTGTATCATCGGTAGTGATCAATAATGGCGGACGTATCCATATTCGAAGCCATCGCGGCGTTCCTGATGTATTTGCTGGGCGGGGCACTCATATTATTCATCTACGAGTCCTTCGTCAAGACAAAGCAGAGGAACCTGATGTACATGGCTCTGGGATTCTTCCTGATCGTGTTCGGCAGTAACCTGACAACGCTCACGCTTATGATGCCAACGATGCTGGGCAATGCGTTCATCATCGATGAGACGATACCGAGGACCGCGGCCCTGATAATTCAGCTAGGCGGCATCCTGACACTGCTATACTCGGCTTTGAACCCGTATGCAGCTTAAATTAAGCAACTGTGGTCATTATGGACAAATACGTGAACTTTGCTAAAACGTGGAAAACTGTCGGCGTAGCCTCAAGGCTCAGGTGGCAGCAGAACAACTCCCTGGGACGGTTCAACAAATACCTGTTGACCAGGTTCATCGATAGGTACGGGGAGAAGGCCATGGAAGTCATAGCGGAGACCGGCCTTGCCGTGGGTTTCGAGGACGGGAAGAAGATCTGCGACAACCTGAACCTCGATGCGAACTCGCTCCGGGCGACGCTCATACCGGTCGAAGCGATCTCGCTGCTGGCAGGCGTGGACTCGGATATCCTGGTCGAAACCAACTACGGCCCCGGCAGCATCTGCCTGAGGGTGAATGACTGTATCTATGCCACGCTGTTCGACGGCATGAACGTGGCCGCGGACTTTAAGACCAGCGCGTGCAGCAGCTACTCCACGGGCCTTACGCATGCCGTGAGCCCGAAGACCCACGTGAAGGTCGTCAAGAGGCGCTGTGCCGGCGATAAGTTTTGTGAGTTTGTGGTGACACTGGGATGAGGCTTAGGCCGAACCCGAAGCTCGTCGCCATCCTGTTCTTTTATCTTTTCATGGTCCTGGCGGTGGTGGTTTTTTCCTCCACGGCGGGCGTTTTTACGTATCCGGCCATCGTCCTGGTATCCCTGTTCTTTATACTGGCGCTCCGGCTGAAAGTGCCCGTTAACGGCTTCCTGGTCGGGCTCATCGCCGCCGTGGCCTCCATGGGCGCTGTCATCGTTTTCGCCCTTGCCTTAGGGGCCGTGAGCATAGGGTCGCTGAACAGCGATTATGTCTCGCTGTTGCTCCTGGGCGTGGTAGTCGAAATATTCGTGGGCTTCGGCGAGGAGCTATCGTTCCGGGCTACCATTTTTCAGGGATTGAGCGATGAGCTCGGCCTGGCCACGGCGGCGGTCCTGTCTTCGGCTGGCTTCGCCGTCCTGCACATCCCCTCGATGATGCTCATGGGCATCGATTGGCCTTTTGGCATCGTCGCCCTGGCTACGATCTTTACGGCCGGAGTAGCCCTCGCGCTGCTGTATGCCTACGGGGGCATCTTTAACGCCATCGCCTTCCATATGGTGTGGAATTTTATTGAGTATAACCTGTTCAACATGGGGCCATTACAGGGCGCGATCAACGTGACAAAGATAGGCCCGGATATTTTGACGGGCGGCGCGTTCGGCCCGGAGGCCTCGGTCGGGGCGCTCGGCGTTACCGTGCTTCTCGTCATCGCCATCTGGCTCTATTATACTCGCCTGAAAAAGGCCGGTCCTATGATAAGCAGGCCGATCCCTCGATGAGGAAATGTCACGCAAGCTTTATCGGCTTCGCAGCTTTAAGTGATTAATAGCTAAGGGGTTAATATGGCTCTTGATGAACTATTATTGATCGCAATGATCTTCGTGCTGGCCCTGTTCTTGATCGCTTTCTCGCTCGTAATTCTCTACGGGCTCTGGAACCGCCGGAGGGACGACCGCCTGAAGGCTATCGAGGAGCGCCTGGAGTCGATCGAGAAGAGCCTCATGTCGTTTAAAAATCGCTAGATTGGGGGAAGACATTATGTTATTTATCGGGCCGCAGGAAATACTTTTGATCCTTATCGTCTTGATATTACTGGCATTACCCGTTATTGGGTTCATCGTGATCCTGTGGTACATATTAAAATCCCTGAATAGTAAACGCGAGAGCGAACTCGAAGCGCGCGTAAAAGAACTGGAAAAACGATTGGATGATCAACAGCAAAAACAGTGAACATTGCCTCCACAAAAAGTATATTATATAGGATAGCGTCTTTTATCATAAAAAATCAAAGAATGGAGTATCAATATGTCCTTATTAGGACCCCAGGAACTATTACTGATTTTCGTGCTCATCGTCTTATTATTCGGGGCTGCCAAGCTCCCGGAGCTTGCCCGATCGATGGGCAGGTCCATGGGAGAGTTCAAGCGCGGCCAGCTGGAGATCGAGAGGGAGCTCGAGACCTATAAGGCGCCTTCTACGCCGCTTGCCCAGAGTGCCGATGACCTGGCCCTGACTAGGGCACAGCGGATGGCGAAGAACCTTAGCATCGACATCAGGGGAAAGTCCGATGAGCAGCTTCTCGCGGATATCGAGAAGAAGCTTGCCGAGCAGGAATCTGCCGCTAAGAAATAAGCTATTGTGGCTTTAGTCGTCCGTAGAAAAGCAACCCATTTTTTTCTTTTGACATTAGCCCTTTTTAGTAAATTATTTATAGTGTTGATGGCATTATAAGGTGGCAGACAGTTCTGTTCTGTTGTATTATGATAGCGGGGTGGGGTAGTCAGGAGATCCCGACGGGCTCATAACCCGTAGACCAATGGTTCAAATCCATTCCCCGCTACTTCAAAAATATCTAGAAAACATTTTTAGCACTATAAATAACATAGTTAGGCCACTCGCTCTTCGCGGTTCGACGCCCGGCTGATGCCGGGCTGCTACGTCTTTTCGGGTGCTTCGCCGTCGGGGCCGCGCTTGCACCCTCGGCGTCGTGCTTCGCACGTGCCTCCGCAAGCGCTAAGCGGCGTTTTACCCTTCGGGATAAACGCCCATTACCCCGCCGCCTCCGCATCGGCCTGATGGCCGACTGATGCCCGAAAAGCCTCCGACGAACGCGATAAAATGTTATATACCGGCCCAGAATTTTTTTTAACGATAGCCCTTAATTTTGCTCGCCATTCATCTTGTGCAGTCCTTGTATCTTTGTTGATAAACCTGATAAGACTTATAAAAATATAAAAAAAGCTAGGTGATGTAAGGGGTGTGCACAGTGAAGACAAGGTCAAAAATACTAATCGTATCCTTATTGGGCGTTGTCGCCTTGATATTGATCTGCCTATCGTTATCGGCAAACGTTATGGCTACAAAAACCGATATGGGTACGAGACTTCAAAATTCCGGGCTGAAGATCAACGACCATATACCGGATCTACAAGCAGACGCTTACTATAATAATACGACTACAAGGATCAATTTCAGCGATTACCAGGGCAAATGGATGGTATTCATCTTCTATCCGGCGGACTTCACTTTCGTCTGTCCCACCGAGCTCGAGGAGATGGCTTCCCTCTATAAAAATTTCACGGACCTCGGCGCGGAGGTCTTCAGCGTCAGCCGCGACACGGTATACGTCCACAAGGCTTGGCATGACTCCGACCCCAGGATAAATAAAATCCAGTTTCCCATGATCAGCGATACGACCGGCAACCTGTGCAGGACTTTCGGGACTTATAACGAAAGCGATGGCCTTTCGCAGCGCGCAAGCTTCATCTTCGACCCGGACGGCAAACTGAAGGCAATAGAGATCCATGACAATAGCTTCGGCCGGAATACACAGGAATTGCTGCGCAAACTGGAGGCCGCGAAGTTCGTCCGTGAAAATAAGGGGAACGTCTGTCCAGCCAGCTGGAAACCGGGCGAGGAAACCATCCGGCCATCATGAATATAGTGGATGAATCAGATCCCTCGACCTCCTAACAGCCTGATGGCCTATAGATATCCGAAACGCCTCTGACGAACACGATATGTCCCAAAAACTAATTAGAGCAGCCGATCCAAATACCCTCTAGCCAGGTATCTTGAATGAAAGCATCCGAACTATTTGCCGTTATCAAGAATGACATGGAAAAGCTATCCATGTATAGGTCAAAAATAGAGCTAAAAATGCTTACTGACTCTGAAGATAGTAATTCGATTAGCTCCTTGATGACTAAATATAACTATGACAATTTTATTGAAATACTCAACGTCAGTGGCGATAACCTCGATTTTGAAGTTGATGAAGGTAAATTGAAAGATTTTCAATACAGGATCGATAATTACTTGAACATTTATGCTCCGGATGATACCGATCTAAGGCTTTACATTAAGGGCATATCGACTTATCTGGCATTTATAGCAAAGAGGCCGCTGCATCCGCCCGGGCTTAAATTTAATAATGGTGCAGAGGTATTTACAAAGGATAACTTGTTCTATTGTAGCGGTAAACGAACATTTATCAAAGATAACCTATCGCTTTGTAAATATTGTGTTTGCAGATCATTCATCCAATAATTTACGGAATAAACATTATGCCGAAATATTGATGTGAACTAATATGTACTTAGGGGCTGAGATATGCTTAGCCTTGTCACTTTAGGTTCTTTTTACCATATATAATAAATAGGATAATTTAATCAATAGATCTCTTATAATTTTAATTATGAAACTAAAATTTCAGTTCCCTATGCATCCGCTCGTATTTTTTATCTTATGCGTGCTCCTCATTACGATCGTATTAGTCTTATTAACCTTATTTTCGACTGTTACATACCAACCTCAACAATCGCTAGTTGATACAATTTATGTATCCTTTTTTGCCATGGGGTTCATTGGCTTAATTTCCAGTTCCCTCATCACCTTTATTATAACCGGGATTTATGTATTGATAAAGTCCTTATTTAAAAAATCGATATACGTCTCAAAGATCATGGCCTTATTCATGTTTATTTTATCGCTAATATTAACGTTTGCGCTCGTCGTTATCTGGGCTTCGATCATAGGCAGTAGCGTATGACACATGTTCTTTAAAAGGCATAGCTGCCCGGCCTACTTCCGGACAGCCCAATGATTTACCTGATCTTTTATATCCGATGACATAATCTGCAAGAAAATTACTTCACTCCGGCTATTATACCTATCGTACCGACCATGAACGGCAACTTCAACGCCCGAGGGATAAAGGACGCATCTCTCGTCTTAACGAATTCGACCTTTTTTATCCCCCAACTCTCTATCGTCTTGACCAGGTCATCCGTATCGCCGTACGTCTGTTTTATCAGGAACAGGTCCTGAAAAGCAAAAACTCCGCCTTTCTTGACTACACGCAAGGCTTCTTTTATGACCGCCCGCTTATCCGCAGAATCGCGGACTTCATGGAACGTGAGATTGCTCACGACAGCGTCAAAGGCTTCGTCATCGAACGGCAGCTTCGAGGCGCTGGCTTTCCGGAAGGTAACACGCTCCCCGACCCCTTCGATCAACGCGTTCCTTTCGCAGGTATCCTTCGAGTATTCCCAGTTCTTTCCCCAGAAATCGATGCCCGTCACATTGGCCCCCGGGTATTTCTTCGCGAGCTTGATCGTGACCGCGGCATTGCCACAGCCTATATCCAGCGCCGAACCCTGGCCATTCCACTCAAGATCCTCGATGACCAGGTCCCATATGCGGTTTTGCACGTTTCCTCCCCGCGGAGAAAATAGGTATCGGGCATAGGCAAAATAAACCGATATCACTAAAAACAAAACGGAAAGTATCAAGAGTATCGGGAAAAGAAAGGCCAGCGCCAAAAATACGAGGCCGATGATGCCCGGCACATAGATAATTCTCTTCGAGACCCAGTTACCGTAATCCGGCTTAGCCGACACCTGACCGCTCATTTCCTTAATCGGTTGTTCCCCATTAACATGTTCCATAAGATATCACCATTTAGCTTTCTATCGCTTGAAATCATTTTTAAGCGTCTGCTCGAACAGCTTATCGTACGGGATGGTGTCCTCATCGCCGACGAACTTGTTGAAGAGACTCATGAACTGCGCCTGTTCCTTCGGCGTCAGCCTCGAAAGGCAGGTATCCATGTATACGTAGACGTTACCCTCTATCATACGGACCCACTCCCTTGCCTTGTCCGTCAGCTCAATGTAAATGTCACGCCTATCCTTTTCACCCCGCACTCGCCTGACGAAGCCGTTTTTCTCCAGCGTGTCCACGGACTCGGTGATCGAGCTCTTCGAGACGTTATTCATCTCGGCCAGGTCTTTCATCCGTAACCTGTAGAAGTGGCAAAGATATACAATGTATACTCCGGCGGGCGACAAGTCGCTTTTTTTACGGAGGTCATAGCCGAAGGCCCTATTCATAGACACGTGTACCAGGGCCATTTGTTGCCTCAGGCGTATCATGCGCTCATCCATAATAGTTAATGTATACGTACTACTATATAAATGGTTGGTGTATACGTACTATTTATCCGGGCATAGAAATCGACGATTTCGCTCTAATAAATAAAGAAATAGGCTTCTTTTTATTCGTCGATCCACCCGGTGCTGTACCGGGAATCGAGCCAGTCCTCTTCCACGAGGTTGATGCCCTCCTCGTTAACGACCCGGACAGCCTTTTTGAAGCCCGTCGCCAGGGCATCGATGACCCAGGCCTCCATGTTGCCGGGAAGGTCTCCCTTCTTCTTCAGGTCTTTCAGCCGGTCGGAAAGCTTATGCTTCATCTGATCGAGCTCCATGATGGTGTATGCGACCACGCCGGTATCATAGTAGTCGATGGGCTCGAAAATGATAATGCTATAAAAGGCGCCACAATCGCACGTAACCGATAGCATCTCGGTGCCCTTCATCTCCGTGAACGTACGGTCGGGCGCCTTGATGACGATCTTAAAATTATTGTTATCCTTAATGTCGAGGACGCTGCCGTTCAGCATCAGCCGGCCGCAATGCCGGCAGGTACGGGCCAGCAGCAGATCATCGTAATTGATGCCGCCCTTGGTGACCACTATCTCCGTGACTATCTTCAAGCCCAAAGATTCATCCGATTCCTTAACGCTCATGACAGTCCCAAAATAGAAGATATGGGCTGGTATGTTTATCACCTTTATGGTATTACATCGGCCCATGTTAACATTTAAGCCAAAAGCTTCACTATTTATATTATCGCGGGGATTCCCGCCGGAGCGCATACCATGGAACACGGCGAAACATGTGCCCGAAGTATCGATGAGCTAATGTCTCTCCTCTCGGATTCGGTGAAGGAGCGCAGCGGCGACATAAAGCTGCCATACAAGGTCAGGGTAGACCAGGAGTGCAGCTTTTGTAGGAAAAATAAGCAGATCTACCTGGCGGACCATGAGTATGAGCATCCCGAGCCCACGTTCATCAAGCGAATGCCGGCGAGCGTCGCCGCGTTGAGCTACGAGCAGGACTATCCCGGCAGGTCCGTCGTCATCCTCAGGGACCATGAGACCAGCTTGAGATACCTGCTGAAAAATAAATTTTTATTGTATATCGCCTTTATGGAGGACGTGTCGGCGGTGGCCGACGCTATTTACAAGGTCTGTGGGCCGACTAACATTAACTACGAGATCCTGATGAACCTCAACGACCATTTCCACATGCATCTCATACCCCGCTATACCTCCGAGGGCGATAAGATACATAAGCCGCCGGTCTTTCGAGGGATGGATACGCTGGACCCCGACTTTGATTACCGGTCGCTGGCGCTGGAGATACGAAAGAACATATCTCCCGAAAGATCGCCGTTCAGCCAGTGCCTGGAGCATTTGATCGACTCGGGGCTTCCCTGAGGTCGGCGCTCATTCCTCGTAGACCAGCTTCGGAGGGGGCACCAGCTCGGGGAGCCGCTCGGCCATCTTCTTCTGGTCGCAGTCGATCTCGCACAAAGTCATGAGCATTTTTGAGCACTCGCCGGCATCGGCTTTTTCCTTTAGCCGGGCGACGATGGTGCAGGCTTCCTTATCCGGGTCATAGGCGCGACATTCCCGGTCGCAAGCCCGGCCATTCTCGAAAAAGCATTGCTTTGCCGGGGACGTTTTTTTGAAAAAGTTAAGATTAAACATGTTCATTCGGCCATTAGCTTGACGTAAATATCCTCGAGGGCGGATTCCTTCATCGACAGATCAACCAAAGCCCAGTTATTTTCGGAAATATTCTTCAGCAGCGAGGCGATATTCCCTATGTCGCCCGTCCTGTAGATATAGTTGCCCTCTTTCTTTTCATAGTCGAGCTTCTGGTCGCTCATGAACTTGACCTCGTATTCCCGGCTGCCGAGGTCCTTCCGGATCTTATCCATACTGTCGCACACGACAAGGCGGCCGTTCTTCAAGATCGCCACCCGGTCGCAGACGTACTCGACGTGGAACAGGTTGTGGGCGCTCAGGACGATGGTCTTGCCTTCGTTTCTAAGACTTCTTAAATAGTCGACGATGAAGAACGACGTCAGAGGGTCCAGTCCCGAGCTGGGCTCATCGAGAACCAATATTTTGGGGTCGTGGAGTAGCGCCCGGGCTATGGCCACTTTTCGCTTCATGCCCTTCGAAAGCTCGCCAGTCAGCTTATTCCGCTCGGGCAGGTTGAGCGACTTCAGCAATGTATCTATCCTTTCCGCCGCCTTACGCGGGGGCATGTCGTATAATTCCGAGAAAAACATGAGGTATTCTTTCACGGTCATATTCTCGTAGAGCGGGCTCTCCTCGGGTAAATATCCTAAAAAGCGTTTAACGTAGGTGCTATCCTTCGCCATGTCACGGCCCATGACCTCCACGGTGCCGCTGGTAGGAGCGATCAAGCCGACGATCATCTTGAGTGTCGTGCTCTTGCCGGCTCCGTTGTGGCCGATGATGCCCAGTATCTCGCCGTCCCGCACCTCGAGATCCAGGTCCCTGACCGCCTCAAAATCTTTATATAACTTGGTAACTCCTGTGAGCTTAATCATTATCTTTCCTTACCATTGGCGGGCTAAAATAACTTTTCATATCCTACATGAAAAAAATATTGCAAGTATCTAAGAGGGAGATCCAGAGATTCCGGACCAGGTTCAGCGGAAGCTCCAGGCTCGTCATGTTCTTACTCATCGCGGTCGCCTTGCTTGTTTCCTATTTCGTGGCCCAGCAGGGCCTGGTCATGGGCCGGGACATCTATAACATCGGCGTTTCGCCCGACGGCCCCACGATAAACGACGGCCGTTTTCAAGTATCCGTCATGGATAAGGCCGAAGGCATGCAAAAGCTCAACGACGGGTCGATAGACCTGTACGTGGATGGCGAGACGGCATTGACGAGGGCCGATAAGCGGTCGCAGTATGCGGCGGGAGCCCTGGGGCAATACCTGGAAAAATCCGAGGTATCCCGCCTCATCGTCCAGTATGACATCAACAAGTCGTTCCCCCTGCGGGTCGAGGTGAATAGCCTTAATGTCGGGCCTACGGCGACTTCAACCACCCCGATCATAACCGCTGTGCCGGCAGCTACCGGGAACGATACGAGCGCCGCCGTAAGGCAGCAGATCGAGGAATTGCAGAACGGGAGCAATAATAAGTTCCAGGCCCAGTTCGTGTCCGATAAGGAGATCATCATACCGTCGCTCATGAACCCGCCGGTGCCCCTTTCCCAGGTCGTGCTGGCTTTCCTTTACATCGTGCCCGTCCTGTTCATGGGGATCTTCTTCAACAGCAGCTTCATGGAGGAAAAGACCAACAGGAAGCTTAACATCCTCATGTCCACGCCGGTCACGCCCTTCGACGTCATCGCCGGTAAGATGCTGCCCTACGTCGCTTTTTCGCTTGTTATAGTCATCGGCATAACACTTTACCTGGGCGGCGACCTGTTGCTCTCCCTGGCGATATTCCTGCCCGTCATTCTTTTTATTTTTGCCATCTACCTCATGGTCTCGTTGATATACCGTACCTTCAAGGACCAGACTTTCTTCTCCATGGCCGCCATCACTTTTGTGACGGGATACCTGGTACTGCCAGCCCTGTTCACGGGCATCAACAACGTGAGCTATATTTCGCCACTGACGCTGGCGGTGCAGATGTACCGGGGAGAAAGCTTCACGCTGACGGAGTACGTCCTGTCGACGGCCCCGATGTACCTGGTCTTCGCCCTTTCGATGTTCGTCGGTGTGCGCATCTTTAACGAGGAATACCTGATGGGCTTCGGGCCGCTCTACCGCAAGGCCGCGGACGCCATTTACCTCTCCATTAATAAAGATCACCTGTACATTTCCATCGCGATCCTGAGCCTGCTCCTGATACCGGCCGTCTTCATGGTCCAGATGATCATCGCCATCTTGTCCCTCATGGTGCCGGTGAGCCTGCCGCCGATGGTGTTTTTAGCGATCTTGCTGGCGCTCTGCGTCCTCGTGGAAGAGGTGGCCAAATCGGCGGGCATCGTTACCCTGCTCGACAATAAAAAGGTATCTTCCGCCCGTACCGTGCTTTTACTGTCGGCGGCATCGGCGATCGGCTTCTTTATCGGCGAAAAGGTCCTGCTATTTCTTTCGTTGAGCGTGGTCTCGAACGTCCTGCTCCTGGATGTCCTTGGCAGCGCCGACCTGCTCATCTTACCGCTCATCGCCCATTTCATCTTCACCTCTATAGTATGCCTGACAACGAAAAAGTTAGGCACAAAATACTATCCGCTGGCGATCGTGGCGGGCTCGCTCGTGCATTTCCTCTATAATTACGCGATACTGGCGCAGCAGATGGGGATGATAAAATGAGCGGCTTTTACGCGATCATTAACAAGGAAATTGCGTCTGTGCTCAAGGAAAAGACCATCGTGATGGCCATACTCATTCAATTGTTGATCGCCGCGTTCTCGTCGGTCATCCTGTTGGGCCTCATGTCATTCTACGACCCGTCATCCATCGGCCAGAACACGAACATCCACTTCAACGTGGGCGTGGTCGGCGACGCAGGCCAGACTTTTTCCTCCTATCTCGAGGAAAGCGGGTTCAACGTTACCCCGTTCTCATCGGCGGATGCGGCCAAGGCGGAGATGCAGGAGGGCGGGCTCGACGCGGTGATCGTCATTCCTGCGAGCGTAGGCGGCGTCGTCGAAATGCAGCTCTACATGCCGCAGTCCGACACCAGGGCCACCGTATTGACGATGGTTATCAAGGAGCCGCTGATGAAGTACGAGAACTATCTAAGGGAACAGAACGGCGTCCATGTCCGGTATACCGACATTAAGGGCCTTTCGAGTACTACGTTCGAGTTTCTATATGCTTTCATCATACCGATGCTCATGTTCTTCCCGGCTTTCATCGCGGGCAGCATGACCATCGACTCGATATCCGAGGAAGTGGAGAACAAGACGTTGGATACGCTCATGACTTCGCCCGTATCCTTGAACGCCATCTTATTCGGGAAAATATCGGCGGCCGTTTTCCTCGCCGTCATCCAGTGCGTCATGTGGTGGCTGCTGCTCTCGATCAATCGTCTCTATATACAGAATATCGTCCTGGTGCTGCTGGTGGCATTGATCGTGACGGCTTTCGTCACCTTCGGCTCGGCGGTCATATCCATGTATTTCAAGGACCGGGAGCGGTCGCAGTTCGCCTACTCGATCCTGCTGATGGCCGCGGCCGGGTTTAGCTTATACTTCAACCCTTCGCCCATCAGCCTGATGGCGAGGCTTGCGATGGGCGATCCCAACGTAGGCATACTCGACGTGTCGGTTTTCATCGTGCCGCTGGCCGTCCTCATAATAATGTTTTACTATGCCTCAAAAAAGCTGCTGGCCTATAAGGTTTAATGTGTAAATGTTGCGCTAAGACACCGGGCATAAGGCCCTTTATTTCTTTCCAGAGGCAGGTCGGGACAAGGAATCACGCAGCCATTATGCCCATTGGGTAAATGTATTGCGGCTAATGAGCCCCAATTAATCGGTGTCTTAGAGCGGTTGTGGTTATCTTCCTGGCATTTACATAAGAAATGTTAGCTGCCTGATAGATGATTCTTTTGTATGTAGTCTAAATACTCATCAATAAAATACATTTTTTTATATATGATAAAATAATTATGATATAAAAGATATTTTTTTCATGATCTTTACCATATATTATAAAAAAATAAGACCGATACTAAGACACATTTTTGTTAGAGGCCTAATGGCTACTTGAGCCCGGTGACCGGCGCCCGGGTGACCCCCTATATGTCCCATAGAGTGTCACCCACAGAGGAGGTTGAAGAGTCATTGCTCGTGTCCTAGTACCATCGAAGCAATAGATATGCTACTACTAAATATTTTAGTTAATAAACTATATAGCGCTATTAAAAAATATTAAGGTCACTTGACGAACTCGTTGAGCGTCGTGGTCTTATCCTCGTTCTTGTCCAGCCTGAGCCGCATTCCGTCCTCGGCAGCGATGGTGTGAACGCCAGTCTCCTTTTCAATGTTGGCGGCAACGGCACGCGGGTACGATTTTACGACCTGCATGCCGAAATGATTTAATATGGCAATTCCCGGCCTGGCCACTTTTAGAATGCTCACGACGTCCGCCGGTATGAGGTGCTGGAAGCGGTTATCGTGGGTCATCCGGACCATGTTCACGATGAGGTAATCGCAGCCCTTCATGACTTCGGCGATGCCCTCGAAATACTTCGTATCGGCGATGTAGCCGAGCGTTTTATTTTCAAAGCGGAACTTGATGCCATAGGACTCCACGTCAGAGTGCTTTTGCTTTATGGCGCCCTCGATGGTAACGCCGTCAAGGGAATGGGTAAACCCCTCATTGAGAATGAAGATACTATTCTTGATATAATTGCGGACGTACTTGAGGACGACTGGATCGCTGCCTTCCAGGCAGTCCCATGGTGCGATGAGGATGCCCTTAGGCTTGAAGCCGCCGCCGGACATGGCCTCGATCATGATGTTGACGTCGTTCGAATGGTCGATGTGGCGATGGGATAAAACGACACAATCCAGCCGGGAGGGCTTCAGGCCCAGCTCGACGCAGCGGACCAGGCAGCCCGGCCCCGGGTCGAGTACGATGCTCTTATTGTTTAATGTCAGCCACATGCCGCCGCTCTTTCTTAGCTGGGTGGCGACCACCATCCTGCCGCCGGCGGTGCCAAGGAAAATTATCTCCGACATCTAGAGATACATGTGCACCTAATCATATAAATATGAGTATAATAGCCGTTAAAAAATCTTAAAGGGTGCTTAATCTTCCCAGGCACCCTGCGTGGGCTCGTTCAGTGTATACTTCCGGATGGCGCACCAGTCTACCGTGATATTCCCCACGCCGTTAACGCTGAACTGCAATCCCATGGGGATCGCGGGAACGTTGGTAGTGATATCCGCCTTATCCAGGCCGGATTCCAGGTACTTGACCTCTGTTGAAGACCATTGTATGCTCAGGCGGTGGTAATTATGGTAATTCGTCGAGCGGGAGTAATTCGAATAAATGCCATCATTGCAGTTCGAATAGTACTCGGCAAAGCTATCGTTAAGGACCTTTGCGAACGTCAGATTACCGCTGCCGTCGCTTCTGCTATCCGCACCGATACCGATGCCGCCCGTATCGCTCGACTTTGCCAGCATCTCGAAGGCATAGCCGTAGGGGCCGACCTTCGTCTTTGAGCCCACGGAAAAGGCTGTAGAGCCGCTTTCCGTGATGTAAAGTGCGCCATTGTTTAAGCTATACGAGTAAGAGCTACCGGTATTATCTAAATGCCATTTGCCGGTGTTCAGGGATGCCCCGTCAAAGTGGTCGAAGAATACAAAGGTGCTATCGCCGTTGCTCGCCCCGGGATCATTATTCTTACCATAATAGACGTCGATGAACGTGATATCCGGGCCCTGTGGTATGCTGCTGATCTTTACCCATACGGTGGCCGAATCGTGGTCAAAGGACTCGATCCAGTAGCTGAGAAGGGCGCCGGAGGCATCCTTAAACCTTATGTCATAAGGCCAGCTCGTGGAATTCCCGTTCAGGTAAAGGTCCGACCCGTTGTCTTTGCCCGTGCCTCGATGGACGGTGAACTTCATCTGGTAATCCGTGAGGACCCCATCAGGGCTGCCGATGATCTCATGGGTCTTCATATTTGAATAATCCAGGGCCAGCCCAGGGCTCGCCTGTACGCTAACGGCCGGCGTCGGTGTAGGGCTAATATTCGCCGGCGTATTGTTTATCAATAAATAAATAAATAGACAGCCTGCCCCGATCATGACGACGATCGCGATAATGGCTATGGCGCCTATGATCATTAATGCCAGCATCGATCGGCTGACCTTTTCCCTGGGCTTAGTACCGGGGTCACCTTCACTCGCTACCATCTGATCAAATCCCCGTTAGATTATCGACATGATAAATATCTGATGATATATAAGGCCTATCATTTACTGCAAAGGTTTTAAAATTATAAGGCCTTTGCCGCCCTAGGATGTCGACTTTTCCCTGAGCCAGAGCTGCTCCTCCTTATCCTCGACGACCTCATACCGGCCCTCGAGGCACTTTTTGATATCTTCGATGAGCTCGGCGGGAGGATCCGGTATGAACTCCCCGGTAACGATGGCCAGCTGGGTTGCGCCCGTTGATACGTCGAAGCCGAAGGTGAAAAAGTCCGTGTCACGGTCGAACATCAATTCATCGCCGATGGTGATAAAATCACAGTTCTGCAGATGGATGCTCGTCTCGATGACCACGCGCCGGGCGAAATCGGCCTTCTTGTCTACTACGTTCAGGATTATCTTATTCATTTCCCGTCTCCGTTCATATTTACCATCTAATGCAAGAAAAGCTTAATGTTGTGAGCGGACGACTATTTTAATGCCGATCATTTTAGAAGGTGATATCATTGGTTAAATTAACGGAAGAGATCAAGGAATCGATGAAGGGTGTTAAGACCATCTTTTTAGCGACGAGCACGAAGTCCGGCATGCCGAACGTAGTTCCCATGGGCGCATTTAAGGTCCTGGACGATGAGACGATGCTGCTCTCGGACCAGTTCATGCAAAAGACCCTGGCGAACATGAAGGAGAACCCCCATGTTGCCTTATCGTACTGGGGAGAGAAGGGCGGCTTCCAGATCAAGGGCACGGTCGTGCTGCACACCAACGACCAGGTCTTCAAGGACGATGTTGCCTGGGTCAAGTCCATCCGGGATACGCTGAACCCGAAGACCGCTATAGTCATGAAGATCACGGACGTCTTCGCGGTCAAGCCCGGCCCCGACGCGGGCAAGAAAATATTATAGAGAAAAATTAATTTTTATTTTTTAAGCCGTGCCCTTTTTCTTGCGGCCTTTTCCGGACTCGGGCGGCATGAGCATCTTCTCGATCTTCGCCAGGTCCTCGGCCTGCTGTTCCAGGCCTTTTTTCAGGCAGGACAGGAGCACGGTTTTTTGCTCCACGTTATTCTCGCCGTAAAGCTGGGAATACAAGTTGAACAGCTTCTTGATGTTGCGGTACTGGTTGAACTTCCGCATGTACCGGTCCTTGAGCTCGTTGAGCATTTCCTTTTGCACGCCGGACTTTCCCGCCATGCCGAGAATACGCTCGCCCTGCGTCTTCGCCGCCAGGACGTCCTCGATGGACTGGCGCAGGACGTCCATCGTCACGGATGACTTTTTTATATAGTTCTCGATGAGATAGGCACGGTTCATGATATCTTCGAGCGTCAGCTCCTTGCCGGTGACCATGATGATCGGGATGTCCTTTAAATCGCCGTCGTTCTTCATGGCGCTAGCGACTTCCCAACCGTCCATGGGCTCCATCAGGATATCTAAAAACAGCAGGTCGGGCTTATTCTTACGGGCCGTCGCGATACAGTCCGCGCCGTTGGAAGCTTCCAGGGTCCGGAATCCGATCTTCTTGAGCATCTTGACGATTATCTCCGCTACGATGGGATCGTCATCGGTGACCAGTATGAGCTTACCCTGATTTTTCGACATATATACCTTAATGTTTTAATCAAAACTATCTATACATTACGGCAGCGGTTCGAGCTACATTCGCATCCTTATGTACGAATTAAAACAATAATGTATATTCTTATACTTATAACTTTCATTTTATTCAAAAAGCTACATAATAAATTAAATAGCCGATACTCAACCTACATTTTTTCCCAAAAATGTAGCCAGGCCCATTGGGGCCATGGTCTCCGGCTCAGATCGATCTTTTGGTGGCCCGCCTTCCCAGGAATGCGATCGCCGCCCCGGCCAGGATCCCGGCGCCGGCCGCGATGGCAACGCTCTCGAACGGATGGTCGCTGATGTTGGATCTAACGTCATCCACTCTCTTGTCTACTTCTGCCTTTGCGTTGTCCACGGTGTCCATCACCTGGTCCCGGTAACCGCTGACGTCCACGTTCCGGATCGAATCCGATAAGTTCTTCATAGCGTCCGATATTTTTCCCGAGGACGGCCCGCCGGCCTCCTGAAGCTTTCCGGCCAGTTCGTCCATCTTTTTCGCTACCTCTTCCCTTTTTGAAGTTGATCTATATTCAGCCATAGTTCACATCCCCCTGTATGAATGAGTATATGATTCCTGCTTTACAGGGACCTTCGTCCACTGGAAAGACCTAGTTATTTTTCTGCCGTAGCCTTTATAACCGTTATTAAAAGAAAACACAGAACATAAAAAAAATATATGCCCGGTCGCGAACGCATTACTCTTTTTTGGTTTCGCCGGGCTGGCCCTCTGCCGCCTTTTTAGCGGCCTCCGCCCTTCGCTTCTTGATGATGGGGGCATCCTCATTGGTAATGAGCGTGAAGACCGTTAGCTTTTCCCTGGAAGGCTTGGTATATACCTCGTTTTGGGAGATGGCGTTGGTCGGGCATACCCTTACGCAGTAGCCGCACCGGATGCACTGGGTATTCATGTACTCGATCTTCGTCTCCTCCTTGTGGACGACGATGCACTCCGCCGGACAGACACGCTGGCAGAGCCCGCAGAGGGTGCACTTCGTGCCGTCCCAGGTCACGTCGGCCCGGGTGCCGGGGAAGTGCTGGTACGGCGTGAACGGGTAATTGGACGTGTACGGTTTGCTCGTCGCATTTTTAAAGATGTTCTCAAGTATCTTCAGCATGGCATCACCTGTCAAAGCACCCGATACACGGGTCGAACGTTATCGTGATCAGTCCCACGTCGGCCAGGTGGCTGCCCTTGATGAGGGGAATGATGCCCGGCCCGTTGGCGTATGTGGAGGTGCGGATCTTCACGCGGTCCAGCTTTATGGACTTCTGGCCTCTCACGTAATAGAATAGCTCGCCCCTGGGCGGCTCCACCCGGGCGAAGCTCTCGCCCTCTGGCATGGACTTGGGCTTGGCGAATATCTCGTCCGGCGTGCCCTCCAGCATCGGCACGAGCTGCCGGATGAGGTCGATGGACTGGTATAGCTCCCGTACCCGGACGATGCTCCTGGCCCAGCAGTCTCCGTCTTTTTCTATTATGGGCGTGACCTTGACTTCCTTATACATCAAGTAAGGCGCCGCGGCCCTGACATCGTAGGGCACGTTGCTGCCGCGGGCTACCGGCCCGACGACACACAGATCCTTCGCAAGCTTTTCGCTCATGATGCCGACGCCCTGCATCCTCTGGCGGATGGTGTAGCTGTTCACGATCATCTTTTCCAGATCGCGGGACCGCTTCTCGATCTCATCGCAGAAGTCAAGGATCTCCTTGCCCATTTCCGGGCCGATGTTCCGGGTCACCCCGCCGACAATGTTGATGCCGTGCAGAATGCGATTCCCGGTGGTGCGCTCGAACACGTCGAGCACGATCTCCCTGTTGCGGAAGCACAGCATAAAGAGATTCTCGAAGCCGATGGACTCGAGCGTGAGCCCGATGGCCAGGAAGTGGCTATGGAGCCTTTCCAGCTCCAGCATGATCGTTCTTATGATCTGCGCCCTGCGGGGTATCTCGAGGTTCATGGTGCCCTCGACGGCCAGGCAAAAGCACGTCGAGTGGTGCTGGGTGCATATGGCGCAGACTCTCTCGGATAGGTAAGCGCCCTTGTTGTAGTCCCATTCGAACTTCTTTTCCAGGCCCTTGTGGACGTAGCCCGCCTCCAGCTCGGCGTCTTTTACGATCTCGCCGTCCATGATGAGCTTGAGCCGGAGGGGCTCAATCCATACCGGATGCTGCGGTCCGAATTGTATGGTGGTCCTCATTGTTTCGCCTCCTTTGCCGCGGCAGGCACAGGCCTTCTCAGCGGCGAATTGATGTTCGGGGGTAAGAAGAACCGTCCGGGTATGTCCTTGACCTTGATCCCGAACATCTCGGATAGCTCATTTTCTGCGATAAAAGCGCCCGGGATCAAAGGCGTAATACTCAAGATCTCCTCGTTGCCTCCTTGCTTGGGCACTATGATGCGGTAAACTTCAGTCAGGTTCACGCCGGTGTTGAAGAAGTAGAGGACCTCGATGTTTTCTCCGACATCGACTCCGACGATGGTGATCAGGCGTGCGCTGCGCTCCCGGAGGTTATTGACGATGCCCTGGAGCTCGGCCTGGGTGACTGTTTTGGACTCCATTTAAGCCGCCCCCTTTGCTTTTGCCTTTTTCTCTTCCAGGATCTTCCGCTCCTTCTCATTCAGGATATCCAGCGCTAAAACCAGGCCGTCGATAATGGCTTCCGGCCTCACATTACAGCCGGGCACGTAGACGTCGACGGGCAAGACCTTATCGAGCGAGCCACAGGTCGAATAAACGCCCTGGTAAATGCCGCCGGTGCTCGCGCAGGTCCCCACGGCGATGACGACTTTCGGGTCGGGCATCTGTTCGTATAAGTTTTTAATGATATTCCGGTACTTCAGCGTCACCGGCCCGACGACCAGCATGACGTCGGCCTGCTTGGGGTTGCCCGTGCTCATCACGCCGAACCGGCTGATGTCAAAGCGCGGCGTGAGGCACGCTAATATTTCCAGGTCACAGCCGTTACAGCCCCCAGTGCCCACGTGCAGGACCCAGGGCGATTTTTTTCTGGACAATTCGGTCAGGCTCATGCGATCCACCTCCCCGCAGCGATAATATAAACTAAGTTTAATATGAGCAGTATCATGCCGACTATGAATACTTGCTTCAGCATCTGGTCGACCCTGAGCCTCGCCGTCGCGTTATCGATGACGATCAGGAAGACGTAGGCGATGAACATCAGGAATATCTGCATTGCCCAGCCGGGTATAAAGAATAGGCCCTGGGCGAAGAACAGGCTGACGAACCACAGGATGAAGATCAGCTCAAAGAAGTGCGTTATATACAGTAGCGCCAGAAATTTTCCCGAGAACTCTGTTTCCGGCCCCTGCGCGATCTCCTGGTGGGCGTCGGCGATGTCGAAGGGCGATTTTCTCGCCTTTATCGGCAGTATGACGAATATGGCGATGAGCGCCAGCGGCAGCATGTATAATAGCGGCTGCGAGGCGTTGAAGATCGAGTTGATCTCGAAACTGCCCGTTACAAGGCGTATGAGAAATACGGTGAACAGCAGTATCGGCTCGTAGGTCAGCATCTGAAGAAGCTCTCTGGTCGCCCCCATATAACCGAACTGGGAGCGGGTGCTGTAGCCGGCCAGCACCAGGAATATGAACGATACGCCGAAGATGAAGGTCGTGATCAACAGATCGTACCTGAACAATAACAGGGCCAGGCTGAGTATGACCGTCAGCAGGTATGCTACGCCGAACACCAGGTACGTCTTATTTACTATTTTGTCTTCCTTGCCGAACAGCTTCATTACGTCATAGAACGGCTGTATTATGGGCGGTCCTCTCCGATTCTGGAGCCTCGCCGTGACCTGGCGGTCAATGCCGACTAAAAGGCCGCCGATGAAGGGCGATAGTATCAGAAGCACCAGCGGTATGACGTACATCGTCAGGTAGTCCGTCGCCATTAGATCACCGCCGCCACGAACAGTGCTATGAGGAGGATCACGCCTATCGGGTCCAGGTACTTGAGGATCACGTTCTCACCGATGAGGTTCTGGAAATAGCCGCCGCCGAGTTCGGGCTCCTCGCCCGTGCCGCAGGCGTACGTGTGCGTTAACGCCTTTTTAGGGACTTTGATCGCGATGACCGGCACCAGGATGATGATCAGGAATGCGATCAGGAAGCCGAGCGGCGAGAAGCCGCCGATGGCGCTCTGAATGCTCCAACCCGACACGAGCTGGGAGGGCTCGGTGCCGTAGACTGCCGGTAAATTAATGAGGTTGTTGAAGAAGAACGTGGTCAGCGCCACCGTGACGAAAACGCCCACCACCAGCACTATGAGCGGAAATTCCATGTACCACTCGCGGTGCTCATGCTTGACCTCCTCGAAGGGCTTGGTGGCCAGAAGCTTCCCCGCCCACCGGGAGTAGTAGAACACCGAGAAGATGCTGCCGAAGATGATGAAGAAGATGTCGACGAGGGAGAGGCTAATGGAGCTGAACGTGGACACCGACTGGAAGGC
>Ga0209039_10000414_pt1 | contig 41626 bp, 40 predicted proteins | sample BogFormECP12_OM1_FD_188238 | JGI IMG/M metagenome (GOLD analysis project Ga0209039, IMG submission 188238) | Bog forest soil microbial communities from Calvert Island, British Columbia, Canada - ECP12_OM1 (SPAdes) (version 2) | ecosystem: Environmental > Aquatic > Freshwater > Wetlands > Bog ...
CTCAACCGCGGCGTCATGGGCCGCGGCATTGCTGGAAAATTCGTGACCGCCTGAGCTGTCGGGCCGCAGCACGAAGTAGATCGCGTCGGTCGCGGCCGGATTCAACACGGCGTCGATGGAAGCCTTGCCGGGATTGGCGATGGGGCCGGGCGGCAGGCCGGGATGGCTGTAGGTGTTATACGGATGGTTGCGATCCAGGTCCGAGCGGTAAATGGCGCCGCGGTAGTTTCCGAGCAGAAGCGCGGCGTAGATGGTGGTGGGATCGCAATCGAGCTTCATGCCGATGCGCAGGCGGTTCGCGAAGACGGCGGCGATCAGCGGGCGCTCCTCGGCCAGCTTGCCTTCCTTTTCGACCAGGGAAGCCAGCGTGACCACTTCATGCACCGGACGGGTGGTTTGGATGCCGCGCCAGGCGTCGCGGAACTTGCCGGTCATGATGCGGCAGAGCTTGTCGGGCGTGGTGTGGCGGCTGAGGTGGTAGGTGTCGGGGAAGAGATAGCCTTCGAGCGACGGGGCCTGGGGGTCGAGATCGCGAATCAGGGCGGGGTCGGAGGCGGCCGCCAGGAAATCGGCGGTCTTGAAGAGGCCGAGTTGTTCGGCGGCGGCGCCGATATCGAACATGTTCCTGCCTTCGGGCACCACCAGCTCCAAATAAAAAACGTCGCCGCGCGCGATGCGGCGAAAGACGTCCATGGCGGAGGCGGGGTGGTCGAAGCGGTATTCGCCGGCCTGCAAAACATGGCCGGGGTTGGCCAGACGGGCGAACAGGAAATCCCAGCGGCTGGCAACCACGCCGGCTTTGGCAAGAGCGTCGGCCATGGCGCTGGTGGATGTGCCGTAAGGCAGGTCGACGAATGTCTCGCCGGTAAAAGCCTGGTAAGGACGGTACAGGCGGTAGCCCAGAAAACCGGCGAACAGCGCGGCCACCAGGAGGACGCCGCCGAAAGAGCGGGAGAGCTTCACCGGGCGGCCCCGAAGGCCGCGGCATCCAGGTAGCTTTGCAGCAGGATGACGGCGGAGAGGCGGTCGACGGCGGCGGCGCGCTTCTGGATGCTGATGCCGCTCGCGCGAAGCACGCGGCCGGCCTCGACGCTGGTGAGGCGCTCATCCCAAAGCTTGACCGGGAGGCCGGTATATTTTTCGATGGCTTGGGCAAATTCGCGAACCCAGCCGGACTGGCGGCCTTCGGCGCCGCGCATGCCGATGGGGTTGCCGAGCAGAACCAGGCCGACCTCGCGTTCGCGGATGAGCTGCTGGAGCAAGGCCAGGTCGGCGCGCTTGGTGGTGCGCACCAGGTTGGGCAGACCCTGGGCGGTGATGCCCAGCGGATCGCTGATAGCCAGACCGATGCGCCTCTTACCGAGGTCCAGCGCGAGTATGCGGAAGGGCGCGGGAGTCAAATCAATTTCATTATAGACGCGGCCATGTTACATTCGAGGCAAGGGTCTTACAGCCGCCGTGGCGACCATTACCAAGTCTGCCGCCAGCATCCGGGCCGTCGAAAACGCGCGCCAGTTCGCCATGCCGATTGTGGCGCTGGGAACGATCATCGCGATCCTGTATTTTGGGCGTCTTTTCTTCATTACCGCCATGACGGCGGTGACCATCGCATTCATCCTGGAACCGCTGGTGACGCTCCTGATGCGGCTGCGGCTGCCGCGCAGCGTGGCCAGCTTCGTGGTTTGTTGCTTCGCGCTGGCGTGCCTGTATGTGATCGGTTTGGGGGCTTACTCGCAACTTACCGGGCTTTATGCCGAGCTGCCCGTATATGGGCAGCGGATTGGCGACATGGTAGGCGGGGCGCGCGAAAAGATTCAGGCCGTGGAGAAGCAGACTTACCAGGTCTTTATTCCGGCCAAGCAGCGGCAGCAAATGGAGGAAGAAGAACAGCGCGCGCAACAGGCGGCCGCAAAGAAGAAGGGCGGCAAGAAAGGCGACACGGCGCCCCCGCCCGCGCCGGCTGCCCCGGCGCCGGTCGACACCGGCTCGGCCATCGGCAGCTACGTTTACGCGCACCTGAATTCGTTCTACCAGATCCTGCTGATGGTCTCGTTCATTCCGTTCCTGGTCTATTTCATGTTGAGCTGGCGCGACCACATCAACCGGGCGTTCCTGCAGCTCTTTCAGGGAGAAGCCCGGCTGGTGGCGGCGCGGAGCCTGCAGGGAATCGCCGAGATGGTGCGGGCTTTCGTGGTAGGCAATTTTCTGTTGGGGCTGCTGCTGGCGTTTCTGAGCTCGGCAATGTTTTGGATGATGCACCTGCCGTATCCTTTATTAATCGGGCCGCTGAGCGGCATGTTGAGCCTGGTGCCCTACGTGGGACTGCCGCTGGCCATGGTGCCTCCGTTGTTTTCGGCGCTGGGGATCAACACCGTGCCGGTGTACATCCTGGTGGTGGTGTCGGTGGCGCTGCTGCACCTGCTGGCGCTCAACCTGCTGTATCCCAAGATTGTAGGCTCGCGGGTGCACCTGAACCCGCTGGTGGTGACGTTCTCGCTGATGCTGTGGGGCTTCCTGTGGGACGCGCCGGGGCTGCTGCTGGCGATTCCGCTGACGGCCGGGCTGAAGGCGGTCTGCGACAATGTGAAGGAACTCCGGCCCATCGGCAAGTTTCTGGGCGACTGACGCGCGGCGCGCCACCTGTTAGACTCAAAATCTCAGCGTCATGGCGGCAATTCCGGAATCGGCCAGATCGTTCATGTCGGGGCTTGTAGCGCGGGCCCGCAAGCTGAAAAAGACCATCGTGTTCCCGGAAGGAAGCGATGCGCGCGTGCTCCAGGCGGCCGCCCGGCTGGTGGCCGAAGAGGCGGCCAAACCGGTGCTGATCGGGCCACGGCCGGCCAACCCGTCGGAAGGCGTGACGTTTGTGGACCCGGCGCGATCTCCGTTGGTGGAGAAGTATGCGGCGCTCTACTATGAGCGGCGGCGCGCCAAGGGCATCACGCAAATCGAAGCCGGCGAGATGGCGCGGAAGCCTCTTTACTTCGCCTCCCTGATGGTGGGCGCGGGCGACGCCGATGGCAGTGTGGGCGGCGCGGTGAACAGCACGGCGGAAACGGTGCGCGCGGCGCTGCACGCGGTGGGCCCGGACCCGCGCGCGCGGCTGGTATCGAGCGTCTTCATCATGGCGCTGCCGGATGGCTCGCAGGGGCACGGCGGATTGATGGCCTTTGCGGATTGCGCGGTGGTGGTCGATCCAACCTCAACGCAACTGGCGGATATCGCCATCGCGACGGCGGAGAGCACTCGCGCGCTGCTCGATACCGAGCCGATCGTCGCGTTGCTCAGCTTTTCCACCAAGGGAAGCGCCAAGGGCGAGGAAGTCGACAAGGTGGTGGAGGCGCTGCGGATTGTGCGGGCGCGCGCGCCGGAGCTGAACGTGGACGGGGAACTGCAGGCCGACGCGGCGGTCTCCGAGGCGGTGGGACGGTCGAAGGCGCCCGGGTCGAAAGTGGCGGGCCGCGCCAACACGCTGATCTTTCCGAACCTCTCGGCGGCCAACATCGGGTACAAGCTGGTGGAGCGATTGGGTGGGGCCATGGCCATCGGGCCATTTCTGCAGGGCCTGGCGAAGCCGGCTAACGATCTGTCGCGCGGCTGTTCGGCGGAAGATGTGTTCAACGCCGCGGTCGCGACCGCGGTGCAGTCCGATCGGGGCTGAGATGGCTCTGCCATTCACGCTGGTCTACACGGAGCGGTACGACCTGCACCTGGGAGACCACGTGTTCCCCTCCAAGAAATACAAGTGGCTGCACGACCTGCTGTTGGCCGTGAAGTTTGCGGCGCCGGAAGATTTCGTGGAGCCGCAGCCGGCGTCCGACGAAGACATCCTGCTGGTGCACGAGGCCCAGTGGGTGGACAAGCTGCGCCACGGCACGCTGACTTACCGGGACATTCTGACGCTGGAGATTCCGTACTCGGAGGCGATGGTGGAAGCGTTCTGGCTGGCGGCGGGCGGCACATTGATGGCCGCGCGGCAAGCGCTCGAGAGGGGCGTGGGATTCAACATCGGCGGCGGCTTCCACCACGCGTTCCCTGGGCATGGCGAAGGCTTCTGCGCGATCAACGATATGGCAGTGGCCATCCGGCGGCTGCAAAAAGACGGCGCCATCCGGCGGGCCATGGTTGTCGATTGCGATGTGCACCACGGCAACGGCACGGCAGCGATTTTCGCGGGAGATCCGTCGGTATTCACGCTTTCCATCCACCAGTTCAATAACTATCCGAGTGAGAAGCCGCCCTCGAGCCTGGACATTCATCTGGCGGACGGCATCGGCGACACGGACTATCTCGATCGCCTGGGCAACGGCTTGCGCGCGGCGCTTTCCGTGTTCAAGCCGGAGCTGGTGGTCTATGCGGCGGGCGCGGACCCGTACCGGGAAGACCAGTTGGGCGGGCTTTCGCTGACCTTCGACGGACTGATGGAACGGGACCGGCTGGTGATCTGGACGGCGCTGACGCACCATGTGCCGGTGGCGATTGTGCTGGCCGGCGGATACGCGATCAACGTGCGGGATACCATCATCATTCACGCCAACACGGCGGCGGTGGCGCGGGACGTGTTGGCCAAGGCGTCTTGGACGCCTACTTGGGTTGCGGGACCACGCGAAGATAGGGCTTCGCCGCTTTGAAGCCGCCGTATTGCTTGCGGGCTTCGTCGTCGGAAACCGAGCCCGCCACAATCACATCCTCGCCGGGCTTCCAGTTCACGGGCGTTGCGACTTTGTGTTTGGTGGTGAGCTGGATGGAATCGAGCACGCGGAGCACTTCGTCGAAATTGCGGCCGGTCGTCATGGGATAGATCAACATGAGCTTGATCTTCTTGTCTGGACCGATCACGAAGACCGTGCGCACGGTGGCGTTGGCGGCCGGGGTGCGGCCTTCGGAAGTGTTGCCGGCATCGGCCGGCAGCATGTCGTAGAGCTTGGCGACTTTGAGTTCCGGGTCGCCGATCATGGGGTAGTTGACCTTGGAGCCCTGGGTCTCTTCAATGTCGGCCGCCCAAAAGCCATGGCTGCTGACAGGATCGACGCTGAGGCCGATGATCTTGGTGTTGCGTTTGGCGAATTCCGGTTCCAGGCGCGCCATGTAGCCCAGTTCGGTGGTGCAAACGGGAGTGAAATCCTTGGGGTGCGAAAAGAGGATGGCCCAGCCTTTGCCGATCCAATCGTGGAAGCTGATGGGGCCTTGGGTGGTGTCGGCGATGAAATCGGGCGCGGTATCGTTGATGCGCAGAGACATGATTCCCTCCTGGAACTTGACTGTTAGAGCGTTTTTTGCTTCTTTTCGAATTTTACGTTATTGGGCGGCGTCGCTGTCAAGCGCACTCACCGCAACCGAGCGCGGCGCGAATCTCCCTCACCATGACGTGGGGCGCTTCCATCGGAATGAAATGGTTGTTCTCCGCCAGGAAGATCTCGCGCGCGTTGGGGAGCCGCGCGGCGAGATCCGGCGCGGTAGGCGAGGCGGAGGGATCGAAGACTCCGGGCTGCCCCGCTTTGCCGGCCCGCACGATGGTGACGGGCTGGCGGATGCTGGCAAGGGCCGCCGCGATGTCAGCCTCCGGGGCGTGCGCCTCGCGGTAGATGGACGCCTCCACCTCCGGCGGGCAGGCCAGCACGTAGCCCTCTCCATCGGGCTCGAGCGCGTAATCGCAATAGTTGCGCACCACTTCTTCGGGCCATGCCGCGAAGGGCAGGCGGGGGCGAAAGCTCTCGAACATTTCCGCGGGCGAAGCCCAGCCGTTGCGGCGGCGCAGGATGAACGACACATCGGGACCGGGCGCGCCGTAAAGGCGCGCCGGAAAAATCACCGGGTCCGCGAGCACCAGGGCGGCGAAAGCGTCCGGGCGCAACGCGGCGGCCTCCGCCAGCGCATGTCCGCCCATGGAGTGGCCCACGCCCACGGCGCCACGGAGATCGAAATGTCCGGCCACCGCCAGGATGTCCTCGGCAAAAGCGCGCCACCGAATGGGCGGCGCGGGCTTCGAGCTGCGGCCGTGGCCGCGGAAGTCCAAGGCCAGCGCGTGGCGGCCTGGGAATTCGCGAATGATGTGGTCCCACATGCGGCCGTGAAAACCGGTGGCGTGCGCGAACACCAGCGCCGGCCCCGCGCCCGGCCACTCCCAGACTGCCAGGCGGAGCCCGCCCGAGGAAACGAACTCCAGCCTCATGGCTGCCTCCCGCGCTTGAGAACGTAGACGCACGGCAGGCCCACCAGCAGCACGGTCACGTAGCCCATGGCCTGCGCCACCAGGATGAAAGCCAGCGCCGCATCTTTTGTAAAGCCGAAGGGAACCAGCACGGTGACGGCCACGAATTGATAGATGCCCACATAGCCGGGCGTGGAGGGAAGCGCGCTGCCAAGCCCCAGGGCGGTGACCAGCAGCATGGCCACGGGAAACGACAACTCCAGGCCCAGCCCGCGCCCGCAGATCATGATGGAGCACGCATCCGACAGCCAGATGGTCACGGTGAGCGAGGCAAATCCCAGAAATCGCCCGACGTGGTGGAAGGCGCGCATCCCCAGCAACACCTGATCCACCAGATGCAGCAGGCCTTCCCGCAGTTTGTGCGGCAGTGGCGCCCGTTCGATCAGGCCGCGGCACAAATTGCCGGTGTGCGGCAGCACCGCTATCAAGAGCGCGCCGAGCGCTGCCACAACGGCGGTGGTGCGTGAAACATCGGACATCCAGCGCGGTTTGGGATGGACTCCCAGCAGGATGATGGAACTCCACAAGACCAGAGCGATCACGTCCATGAGTCGCTCGCTCAGAGCCGTGGTCAGAACGTAGGTCTTGCTCAAGTCAGAACGGTTGCTGACGATCAGCGTGCGGACCAACTCGCCGGCCCGCGCCGGAAGAAAGGCGTTGCCCAGGTAACCCGACATATTGGCGCAGAAGACCTGGCCCAGGGAGAGCCGCGCTTCGGCGTTCAACAGAATGCGCCAGCGCACCGCGCGCAGAAAAAACGAAAGGCAGGTAAACGCCGAGGCTGCCGCCACGAAGCCCCACCGCGCCAGGGCGATGGTGTGCCAGACGCCGCTCCAATCCACGCCGCGGAGCGAGTAGTAGAGCAGGATGGCGGCGAGCGGTACGGCCAGTATCCAGGACCAGAGGCGGCCCTTGCCGTCGCTCTTCATATCGCCATCATGCGCCGCTCGACTTGTTCACAGAGATAGTGGTAGAGACAGAGATGCACCTGTTGCACCAGCGGCGTGCGCCGCGAGGGAACGGCCAGCAGGAAATCGGCCAGCGGCGCCAGGCTGCCGCCGCCTTCGCCGGTGAGTGCGATGGTGCGCATCCGCATGTGCCGAGCCTGCTCAAAGGCCGCAACCACGTTGCGGGAAGTCCCCGACGTGCTGATGCCCAGGAGCACGGCGTCTTTTTCGCCGTAGGCTTGCACCTGGCGCGCGAGGACCGTGTCAAAGGAGTGATCGTTGCTCCAGGCGGTCAGGACGGCCGGGTTGTCGGAGAGGCAAATGGCTCGCAAGGCGCGCCGCTCTTCGAGGAAGCGGCCCACCAGCTCGCAGGTGATGTGCATGGCATCCGCCGCCGAGCCGCCATTGCCGCACACCAGCAGCGCCTTGCCGCCCGAGAGTGCGCCAACGATGGAGTCAATGGCCGCATCCATGACGGTTGGGTCGATCGCGTCCGCAGTCTGGGTCAAGAGTGCGGCCGCTTCCGCGAGGTAGTCGCGAAGGATCATAGAGAATCCTGCATTATAGCTTGGTGTCAGAGCCGCGACTTGTCGCCCGACCGCCGGGGAGCGTTAGAGGGTGCGCGACACAAAACGGCCAGAACCTAGGCGTATGGGTACGCAAGGCAGGCCGCGCTCATGTGGGGCCAGGCTTTCAGCCTGCCGCCGGCTTTGAGCCGGCGTTCTTCGCGCCTGTGGCGAGACGCCGGACAGAAGCCCGGCGGCAGGCTGAAAGCCTGGCCCCACAGGCACGCCGGAGGTTCCACTTTTATGTCGTGCGCCCCGCGTATGCTGTGTGGCATCATGGCGCTTGAGTGCCAGAAAGACGACCTGCTCGATTCCGGAGGCTGTGGCCAAGAAGTCCGCCCCTTGCGCGGTCCTGCGGTATAGCCAACGCGAGTGCAGCCATTCGCGCGATGGAACAGGAGTTCGACGCCGCCTCCGCTGATAGAGCCGAGCCCTGGACCGCCGTCACGGCTAGGTGAGGTCTGGAGTGCTTACTTCCCGCTGCGCGGCGCCTGCGGTATGACTTCTGGTCCGCCGGCCAGGGCGCGCTTCGCCACTTCGGCCGAATCCGCCAGCCTTCCCATGGTATGAAGCTGGGCTGAAAGTTCCAGTAAGTACCGCTTGCGGGCGGCTGAAAGCACGGCCGAGCCAGGCATCCGGCCCGCCCAGCCGGGCTGGCGGCTTTCCATCCACTGCGCCGCGGGCAACAGAATCAGCAGGCTCGCGAAGACCAGCGTCAGCCGGCGCCACGGAGCTGCCAAACGCGCGAAAGCGGGTGCCCAACCGGCGTGGCCGCGAATTTGTCTCCAGGATATCCACGCCAGCCCGGCTACCGACAGCCAACACAGAATGTGGAAGTAGTCGATGCCGGCATAATAGTAGTCTCCCCAACGGATGCTGTCGGCGATGTACCAGGGCAGACCCTGCGACCAATAGTCGTAAACCAGGAAGAGGAACATACCGCTGGTGGCGTAATACAGCGCCGCCGGCGCGAAGCCCAGGCCCACGGCCCAGGGCACCAGCCAGGCCAGATACTGCACGCCGAATCCGGTGGTCCCGGCCAGGAATAAAAAGAAGACCAGGCCGATTTGCGAGTACAACGACGGCCGGCTGGCGGTATGATTCATCCACCAGGAGACCACCGCGATGGTGAGTAACAACACCGGGCTGCCGAGCTTCTCCAACATGCGGCACAGCGGGGCACCGACGGGAGATATCAGACTCAGTTGGTAAGTCAGGTAAGTAACTCCCCAATGGCCGAGTCCGCTCTTGTAGCCAAAGACATCGGTGAAGACGGCCCGGGCGTCGTGAATAAGGAATGGTGACCATGCCGCAGCCACCACCGCGCCCGCAACGGCAAGAAAGACAATCCACTTACGGCGTCCGAACTGGTAGAAGATCAGCGCCGGAACGGCGATGACAGGCACCACTTTGACACACATGGAAAGCCCGAAGGCGGCGCCGCCGGCCACCGTCCGCCCCTTCTCCACGAAGTAGGTCGAAAGCAACAGAAAGCAGATCATCACCGAGTCATTTTGCCCGTGATACCCGGAGATCAGAATTGACGCAGGCGCCAAAGCCATCAACACCAGCGCCCGGCGAATGGACTGTTCACCCCACCGGGGTTCGAGGATACGCCACACCAGCCCCAGGCTGCCGAGATCGGCCAGAATCGCGGGCACATGCAGCCAGAAAGAAAATGCCAGCCCGGTGGCTTGCGCCAGCCAGTGCAGGAAAGACATGGCATAGAGCATGGATGGCGGATTATTGGCGCCGGGAGCCGCGCGAAACAGGTCGGTGCCCAGGTATCGGAACCATTCGACAGCCTGCTCCCAACTGTACACATCATTGGTGCCGTATGTGTTCCAAGCCAGCAGTATCTTACAGCAAAATGCGACTGCGGCTGCCAGGACGACGGCCCACTGCCACGACTGCAGGCGACGGCCTGTCCCGGATTTCTCAGAGACGTTCAGCATAGAGAATGCCCGCATTATAGCTTGGCGGGAATCCTCGGAATTCTGGACCTGCCGGCCACCAGTACCGCGCCGCCGAGCGCCAGTGCCATGCGCTGTTGCATACTAACGAATTAGTTTATACAATTCCCGCGCGGTTCGTGCTATTGTTTGCGGCTGATGACTGTGCGGGCCATCTTGGCGATCGGGTTTGTGTGTGCGCTGGGGCTCGCTTTCAATCTTTACATGGCGGCCAACAACGGCTCCGGCTGGGGCGTCGACTTCAACCAGTTCTATTCGGCCAGCAAACTGGCCGGCACCGGTCGGCTCTACGACTGGGACGCGCTGAGCAAGCTGGAAGCCGAGCGCGGACAGACGGTCCCTACCGGGCGGCTGCCGGTGGTGGCTTATGGCGTGAAGCTGGTGGGCTGGATGCCCTACCGCACGGCCCAGTTGGTGTGGCTGGTGGCGAGCATGGTGGCTCTCATTCTGTTCGCCGTGGCTTGGCCGGGCGCCAACCGCGTGCTGATGGCGGCGGCACTGGTGTGGTCGATGCCGGTGGCGCTGTTGCTGATCTACGGGCAGGACACGCCCTTCTGGCTGCTGTGGGTGGCGCTCGGGTTGCTGTTGCTGGAACGCGGCAGCCCTCGCCTGGCCGGCGTGGTCTTCGCGCTGTGCATCTGCAAGTATCACCTGTCGTATGGACTCCCCATTCTGCTGGCGGCGCAGAAGCGCTGGAGCGCGCTGGCCTCGGCGTGCGCGGCCGGCGCGGTGCTGGTGGCGGCCTGCTTTGCGCTGGAGGGATGGACATGGCCGGCGCAATACGCGGCGCAGTTTCCGATGTTCTCGCCGGCCGCCTTCCGCATGCCCAATCTGCACGGCATCGCCTGGTGGTTTCCTTGGCCGGTAGCGGTCGAGATCGGATTGTCGATCGGAGTGGCCGCGCTGTTGTGGATGGTCTGCCGGCGCGTGCCCAACCTGGGAGTGGCCGGCGCGGCCGTGGCGGCTTCAGGCCTGTTGCTGGCGGGCCACGGCTATGCCAACGATTGCGCGCTGCTGCTGCCCCTGCTGATCTTCACCGTGCAGCGGACTTCCGTGTCGGGCTGGCTGAAGTTCTGGGCGCTGCTGCTGCTGACGCCTATCACGTCCATCTTGCTCTCTTCACAAATTCCGTGGGCCGGCCAGGTACCCGTGGTTTGTTTCGTAGTGGCCGCGCTGGTGATGGAGCTGAGGCAGCAGGATCAAATCCTGCCCGTTGCTTAGACGGTTAATGCGGCGCGGCGCTGGGCGTCGTGCGCGCGGCGGCGTTCTTGGCGACGCAGAAGGATCACCGGTATCATGCCTTCCCGAGCTGAACCATTCAACTGTAAAGGGGCAGCGTGTATCACAATGTTGAAGGCGCGCCAAGAACTCCCTGAGCGAATTGGTTCTTTGTTTGCTCCATCGCCGTCATGGGCTTCACCTGCCGGAAATCGAGTCCGTAGCGCAGCCTGGGATAGACAAAGGCGCTGCCGACGATGAGCCGCGCAACACCCTTCGAGACCCAACCAGGCAAAGGCAGCAGATCCTCTACTCGCTTTTCCCCAATGGCCCTGAGATCAGCGAAAGGGTACTCCGCCACAACGCCGATCTTCGAGGAAGCGGCCCACCAGCTCGCAGGTGATGGGCATGGCATCCGCCGCCGAGCCGCCATTGCCGCACACCAGCAGCGGCCTGCCGCCCGAGAGTGCGCCGACGATGGAGTCGATGGCCGCATCCATCGCGGTTGGGTCGATCACGTCCGCGGCCTGGGTCAAGAGCGCGGCCGCTTCCGCAAGGTGGTCGCGAAGGATCATAGAGAATCCTGAATTATAACTTGTTGTGGCAAGCAGGCTTCCGCAAAAAGGCGAACGTTATGGCACCATGACATTATGGCCGCCAGAAAGATGACCTCCTCGATTCCAGGGGCTGTGGCGAAGGAGTCCGCCCTTGCGCGGGCCTGCGAGGCAGCCAACGCGAGTGAGGACATTCGCGCGATGGAACAAGAGTTCGACGCCATCTCCGCTGATATAGCAGAGCCCTGGACCGGCGGCGCGGCGAAGTGAAATCTGGTAGGTGCGGCTGGACCCAGATTGGGCTCCGAGATCGCCAAGACACGGCCATACCTGATTTTGTCGACGAATATGGCGAATGAACGCCCGATACCGTCCGGCGCGTGTATACTTGCGTTCAGTGAAAACCGTATCTCGCTGTGTGCTGTGTGAGGGCGATATTGCGCGACGCGCGAGGGGCATGGTTGCCCCGTTCCTGGCGCAGCGAATCTGGGGCCGACCGGCCTTTGCGGTCGATCTGATGGGGTGCCGGCAGTGCGGATTTGTCTTCTTTAATCCCCGGCTGGAACCCGAAGACGAAGCCAGGCTGTATGCCGGATACCGCGGCGAGGAATACCAGCGGGATGGGTTTTCGCTCGGAGCCCTGGTACACCGAGCGATTCAACCGGAGCCTTTTTAACCCTGCCTACATGGACACCAGGCGGACCAAGCTGGCCGAACTGTTTGAGAGCCATCTCAAGGGAGTAAGCGTCCTGAAGTTGCTCGATTTTGGCGGCAACGATGGTGACCTCGTGCACGGCCTGATTTCCGGCGCCGAAGCGTACGTCTACGACATATCCGGCGTGACGCCGGTGGACGGCGTCGAGCGTTGCAGCGACCTGGCCGATTGCAGGGCACACCAGTTCGATCTCATTGTCAGCAGCAACGTTCTCGAGCACGTGGGTTTTCCGCGGGAGGTGATCCGGCAGATCGCGGCCGCGGCCAACTCCGGGACGCTGGTGTTCATCGAAGTGCCCTATGAATCTCCGTTCAGCTGGGGATCGATGCTTAAGCGTATCGCGCAGGAGGGCGTCCTGATGGTGACGCGGCCGCGAATTGCGCTGTCCCTGCTGGGACCGGGGATGCTGTACTGGATGCAGGAGCACATCAATTTCTTCACCCCGAGAGCGCTCGAAATGCTGATGAGTTCGACCGGCTGGAAGGTGGTCGATTCGGGCATCTATGAGATCCGGCCCTCCACCGGAAAGGCTTCCATGACGTGGTGCCTGGCGAAGCTCGGCCCGCAATAACCGCCGCGCCGTGCGCCCCTACACGGACGTGGAGCGGGCCGCAGCGGCGGAGACATCCACGGCGCCGGGCAGGTGCCGGGGATCGCCATGGGGAGGCGGATCGAAATTGATGCGCTCTCTTTCAACCACCGGCGGGCGCCGCAGCACTTGCGTGTGGATCGATCCGATATATTCCCCCAGAATGCCGATAAAGAAGAGCTGGACGGCGCCCAGGAAGAAAATGCCAAACACCACGGGCGCCATGCCCACTTCAAACCTGCCCCAATAAATTAGTTTGTAGATCAGGTATCCGACCGACACCAGGAAGCTGACACTGCCGATGCAGAACCCCGAGAAAGTAGCCAGTCTCAGGGGGACTTTGGAATGGTTTGTAATTCCGAGCATCGCCAGATCGTAGAGCGTGTAGAAATTGTTCTTGGTGATCCCACGCTTCCGCGCGGGCTTATCAAACGGGATCAGGCAGCGGCTATAGCCAAGATCGCAGATCAAACCGCGGAGGTATGGATACGGATCGCCGATTCTCCGGATGTCATCCATCACCTGGCGGTCATATAAGCCGAATCCGGTTGCGTCCTTGACCAGCGGCGTATCGGATAAGCAGGAGATGAGGAAGTAATACAACTTCCGGATCGGGTACATCAGCCCCGTTTCCTCGCTGCTGCGCTTCTGGGCCAGGACGATCTTGTGACCGTCTTCCCAGTGACGAACAAACTGCGGGATCATCTCGGGGGGATCTTCCAGGTCTGAAGCCAACGCTACCACCGCCTCGCCTCGCGCTAATAGCATGGCGTAATACCCCGACCGGATGTGGCCGAAGTTGCGGTTGTTGACGATGACCTTCACGCGGCGGTCCTGCTTGCAAATCTCGCGGAGGATATCCACGGTCCGGTCGGTGGAGGCGTTGTCGATGAGGATGAACTCGTAGGCGTACTCGGGAAGCTCTTCCGCCATCACGCGGGTCACGCGCTCCCACAACTCCCTAACATTTTCTTCTTCGTTGTAACAGCCGGCTACAATGCTGATGAATGGCATAGGATTCCCCGTTAGTACGCCAACTTCTTCCGCAGGAGAGCGGCATCCAGCGGAATGGTCGCCAGCACCTCCGCAACGCGCAGTCCGGCGCTGCCCTCGCCATACGGATTCGCGCAGGCGCGGCACCGGGTGCGAAACTCCTTGTCGTCGACGCTCCTGCGGATGGCGGCCGCAATCGCCGCGCAGTCGTAGTCGGTGTCCACCACGTTGGCGGCGCGCAGCCGGCCGTGCTGGCGGGAGCCGATGTTGACGCACGGACAGCCGAACGCCCGCGTCTCCTTGATCCCGGCGGAGGAATTGCCGGCCGTTACGCCACGGCCCACGGTACCCATCATGTGGAGCATGCCATGGAAACGCCGCCGCCCGAGGCTCTTCACGACCTGGACTCGGTCGAGACCCAACGCCCGAAAATTCTCCAACTCCTCGATGATGGCCTGGCCGCCGGCGTCGGGGTTCGGGTATGTGACGACGATCTGAAACCCGTCCGCGGCGAGATCGGCAAGCGCCGCCAGGGACGGACGGATCTGCTCCGCGGCGCGTTCCTCCTCGCTCGAAATCGAGTGTTGGCAGAAGAGCACCATGGGCCGCGCGAGTTCCAGACCGAACTCGGCGAGCAATTCTTCGGGCGGCGCAAACAGCCCTTGGCGAGCCAGGTCCAGCGTGGGCAGTCCGACGTTGAATACCCGCCATGGCTCCTCACCGAGCCGCAACACGCGTTCCGACGCATCAGCGTTGGTGGTGAAGTGCAGGTGCGCCAGCTTGGTCATGGCGTGCCGCACGGAATCGTCGAGGGCGCCGCCTTCGGTGTAATCGCCGCCTTCCACGTGCGCGGTGGGCACGTTCATCTGGGTGGAAGCGATCAACGCGCCAAAACTCTCGAAACGGTCGCCATAGACCAGAAGAAAATCGGGCGCAATCTCGCAAAGAATCGAGCTCACTGTCTGAATGGTGTCCGCAATGGACTGCGGGGTGTAAGCCGGTGAGGCCGAACGCACCGGAACGCGCACCTGCCGCGCCACCTGGAACCCATCGGCTTCGATTTCGGAGACCGTGCGGCCGAAATCGTCGGTGAGGTGCGTCCCGCCCACAAGGAGATGCATTTCCAGGCGGGGGTCGGCCGCGATGGCGCGCAGGATGGGGTACTGCAGGGCGTACTCCGAGCGGTTGCCGGTGAAAACCGCAATCTTGCGCCGTGCCGCGGGCATTATCATGCCACGTCCTTCCATGCCAGTTGCGCGTTCGCGGGGATGGCGCGCGCCAGTCGTTTGCCGAGCAGGGAATTGAAGTGGACGGCCTTGATTTCGCCGGTGCCCGGACGCTTTACCCAGATGTTGTCCGCGGTGAGCGCTTCGCCGGCGGGGATGTCGCGCAACGACACCACGCAGGCGTAAGCGAAATCGATGGTGGGCTGCTCTTCGGGCAAAATGGTCTTGCCGCCGCCGAGCGCTTCGAAGATGGCCCGCGAGCCGCGCACCAGGTCCGCCAGTTCCAGCGGGTCCATCGAGATTGGGATATCCGGCCCCGGCCAGCGCTTGTCCGACGTGAAGTGCTTCTCGAGAATGCGCGCGCCCAGGGCGACAGCCGCCAGGCAAGTGTAATTGCCCAAGGAGTGATCGCTGAGCCCCACCACGCCATCCGGAAAGCCGCTCATCAGCTGGCCGATGGCGCCGAGCCGCACTTTGTTGTAAGGAGTGGGATACATCGACGTGCAGTGCATCAAGCCGAACGGCACGCCGGCCCGGCGCAGAATCGCGACGGCGGGCGCGACGCTCGCCAGATCGTTCATGCCGGTGCTCAAGATGACGGGCTTGCGGTACGCGGCGATGTGCGCAATCAGGGGATAGTTATTGCATTCGCCCGAGCCGATTTTGTAGGCCTCGACGCCCATCCGTTGCAAACGCACCGCGGCCGCGCGCGAAAAAGGCGTGCAGAGGTAAATCATCCCCCTCGACTCGACGTACCGCTTGAGGGCGATGTCCTCTTCCTCGGAAAGCGCACAGCGCTTCATGATCTCCCAGATGCTCTCTTTGGCATTACCCGGCACCACGTTGTTGGGGATCATCTCGTCCTCGATCACGTGGCACTGGAACTTGGCGCACTCGCATCCCGCGGCGGCTGCGTCGTCCACCATGCGAACCGCCTTCTGGAAACTGCCTTCGTGGTTGATGCCAATCTCGGCGATCACCAGCGGCGGAAAGTCCGGTCCGATTTTTCGTCCTGCGATTTCGAAGGTGTTCATGTGGCCAGGTAGGTGTATTCCTCATCTACGGGATGAGTCAGCCTGCCGACCAGGGCATCTTCCTGCGCGCGGCGATAGTCGTCCTGCTGGCCAATATCCAGCCAGTACTCGCAAACGGGATAGCTCACGACCGTGCGCTGTGCTTCCATGAGCCGCGACACCAGGTCGGTGATGTTGAGATGCTGTCCGGCGGAGATCAGGCCGAAGACCGACGGCTCCAGCAGATAGATGCCGGCGTTCACGAGGAAGCTGAGCTGCGGCTTCTCGCGCAGGCTGCGGATGTTCGCGCCGTCGCACTCCACCACGCCGTAAGGCACCTGCACGTCGTAGCGTCGGACGGCCACGGTCATCTCGGCGTCGTGGTCCTGGTGGAAGGTGTGCATCGCCCGGAAGTCCACCTGGGTGAGTATGTCGCCGTTGATCACCAGGACCGGCTCTTGCGGCTGGTCGAGCAATCCCAGCGCGCCGCCGGTGCCCAAGGGCGTCTCTTCCCGGACGTACTTGATCTCCACGCCGAAGGCTTCGCCGCCCCCGAAATGCTGCATGATCTTGTCGGCCTGGTAGTGGGTGGTGACGTGGATGCGGCGCACACCCACGTCGCGCAGTTGCGCGACGATGTGCTCCAGCAGCGGCCGCCCACCCACGGGCAGCATGGGCTTGGGCGTGTTCTCGGTGAGCGGGCGCAGGCGCGCGCCCTGACCTCCGGCCATCACCACCGCACGGAACGGCTGGCTGGCCAAACGCTGGAAGTCGCTGAGGATGACGATGTCGACTACTCTGTTGTGCCGGTTCACCAGCGGCAACTGCCGCACCGAGCGCTGCTGCATGATCTGCAGCAGCGTCGCCGGATCGGACCCGGCGCGCGCGGTCACGGCCTCGGGATACGGCGTCCGAGCCTTGATTTCGAGCAATTTGGAAACGGATTCGTCGAGACTGAGCCCCGCCAGGATGCCGCGGCGCACATCGCCGTCGGAGACGGTGTTGAGCAGGCGCCCGCGCTTGTCTACAACCAGCGCCAGGCTGACGCGGCCGCTGCGGTCGATGGTGGCGATGACTGTGCCGATGGAGTCGGCCGGCTTCACGAAGAATTGCGTTACGTCACGGCCCGTCATGGCTACTTCGCGACCTCCGCGGGCTCTTCGTCGAAGAGATGCATGTTTTCCCAAACTTCGTCGCGAGGCAGAAGAGGCGCCATGTCTTCGATGGGCCGCGACTCCATGGTTCCGTCTTCACGGCGGAACGACGACACACGCGGCGAAATTCCCTGGTCCACCGCCACGTCCAATTCGCAGAGCGCCGGGCCTTCCGCCTGCAGCACCGCGCCGATGCCTTCCCGCAGCCCGGCATTGTTCCGGATCCGGGTGTAGGAGATGTCGTACGCGCCGGCCAGCCGTTCAAAATGCGGGTTCGCCACGCCCGAGGCCGGATCGCTGCCGACCAACCGCCCGGCAAAGAAATTATTCTGCGTGCCACGAATACAGGTGTAGCCGCGATTGTTCGCAACGAAAATCTTGATTGGAAGATTGTAGTTGCGGATCGTCAGAAGCTCCTGGATGTTCCATTGGATGCCGCCATCGCCGGTCACGCAGATGGTCCGCTTCCGGCCGCTGGCGATGCACGAGCCTATGGCGATGGGCAGGTCCCAGCCGCAAGCGCCCCACCCGATGTTGAACGCCCGCTGGCCGGGCTGCACCTTGAAGGCCTGGTAGAAACTGGCCACCTCTGTGCCGTTGCCCGTGACCACTACGTCTTGGGGAGTTACCAGGTCCGAGAGCACGTCCACCAGCACGTAGGTGTTGACATGCCGCTCATCCTGGTAATAATCGGGCGTCATGACGGGGTAACGCGTCTTCCACATCCGGCAGGCGTCCAGCCACTCCTCCGCCGGGCGGAGAGCCGAGCACCTAACCGTCCGCAGAAAGGCTGCTAAAAACTCGCGGATGTCCGCTTGCACGGCGAGGTCGGGTTTAAGCGTCTGGTGCGCCAGTTGGCCGGGGTCCACATCCACGAAGATTTTGCGTGTTCGTGGCGCGAATCCGGCCAGGTTGAAGCCGGTCTTCTGAAGGTTCAACCCGGCCGCCAGGGCAATCAGGCAGTCGCAGTTCTGCAGCGCGAAATTGGCGCGCCGCTGCCCGCTGGCTCCGAAGACGCCCATCAGAGACGGATGGCTCTCGTGAACCAGGTCCTTGGCTGTCAGCGGCAGGACGATGGGAATCGCGGTGCGCTCGAGGAGTTCGTGCAGCAAGTCCCTCGATTGCGAATAGTGAATCCCGTTTCCCGCCACGAATAGCGGTCGTTTGGCCGCGCGAATCGCCTCCACGGTGGAGCGCACGCCCTGGTCTGGCGAAGGTGCCCGGGCCGGCCCGCCGGGCGCATACCCTTCCAGCGCCGCCTCCTCAATCACGGCCGCCTGCACGTCCAGCGGGAACTCGAGCACTACCGGTCCCGGCCTTCCAGCCGTCGCCTCGTACCACGCGCGTTCCATCTCATAGCGCACGCGCCGTGGATCTTTTATGGTGACGGCGTACTTGGTGACCGGTTTGGCCATGGCCACGACGTTGCCTTCCTGCGGGCCCACCTGGCGGACCTTGGCATAGTCGGCGATGATATCCGTGCGCACCTGCCCGGCCAGCAGAATCAGCGGAACCGAGTCCACCCACGCCGCGGTCATGCCGGAGAGCGCATTGATCGCGCCCGGCCCGGTTGTCCCCAAGCACAGCCCCGGACGGGTCGTCACCCGGGCATATCCTTCGGCGCTCACCGCACTGGCCTGCTCGTGGTAGTTGCAGTAGTAGCGCATCGCTGGATTACGGCCCACCGAATCGAGCAGGTGCATGATGCCGCCGCCGGCGGCCAGGAACACATCGCGAACACCCCGGTCGACGAAAAACCGAATCACGTAATCGGAGAGTTTGGTCATCCGCGGACCGCCTCCATCGGGCGGGAATGTGCATGCCACTGGAAAGTGCGGCGCACGCCTTCCTCCAACGAAATCCATGCGCGCAAGCCCAGTTCCCGTTCGGCGCGGCCGGTGGCCGGAACGTACCGCTGCGCCGCCGCGCCCGGCAGGGGCTTCCGGCCCACGCGAATCCCGGTTCCCGGCGCGGTCGCTTGTACCACGCGACGGGCCAGTTCGGCGATGGTGACTTCGTGCGAAGAGCCAACGTTGAAGGGCGTTCCCGAAGGCGCGCGCGTCAGCATGGTCCACAGCCAGATGGCCAGATCGGCCGCGTACAGGTAGGAGCGGTAAGGCGTGCCGTCTCCCGTGATCTCGACCGGCCTGTCCTCGAGGACGTCGCGCAGGAAATTCCCCACCGCGTAGTTCGCGTCCAGGGGCAGGTACGGACCGACGAACGCGAAGAGGCGCGCGATGGCGGCGTCAAAGCCATACACGCCGGCGTATGCCGCGCACAAAAACTCGGAGGCCCGCTTGCTTTGCCCGTACGCCGAATCGATGTCGCTGGTGAGCGGCGCGCCCGGATAGTCCTCGGGGATATGCGTCATTGCGGCAGGCTGCTTTCCGTACACCGCGCCCGAACTGGTGAAGAGGAGACGCCGCGCACCGCGGCGGCGCGCCAGTTGGAGAACCCGTTCGGTGGCGGCTATGTCGCGGGGGAAGACCGACGCGGGGCGCTCCGCGTCCGGCGCGCCATACCGCTCCGTCGCCGCGTGCACCACCAGCGGGAATGAACCATCCGGAAACTCGAAGGTGGCCGCATCGCCGGCGCACAGCGTCACCGCCTGATCGCACGCCAGGTGCGGCAGCCGCGCGACGAACGCCCCCGGGTTCCGCGTCAGCACGCAGCACCGTATGCCGAGACTCATGCGGCGGTTGGCCCAGAGGAGGCTCTCCAGAAGCCAGCTTCCGACAAAACCCGTGCCGCCGGTAACGAAGATGCGCTCGCCGCGCATCTCCGCCCAAATGCCCCCGGTGTGGTCGAGGACGTGATCGAGATCTTGAGACAGGCGGTTCTCCATGATGGGCTCAGGGGTGCATCGGCATCAACTTTGGGCGGCCAGCAACGGCAGGCTGAAGCTCGCCGGCACTTTCGATGGGAAAAACCCTTCGAACACGTTCAGGACGTAATCGATCATTTCGGCCGTCAGGCCGGGGTAGACGCCGATGAAGAATGTGTCGCGCATGATGGTGTCTGATTCGGCGAGATCGCCAAACACGCGTTTTTCGATGTTGAGGAATCCCGGCTGGCGGACGATGTTGCCGCCGAACACCAGACGCGTTTCGATTTGCGCGTCTTCCAGATGGCGCACCATGCGGCCGCGGTCCACGCCCGGCCGGACGGTAATAGGGAAACCGAAGGGCGATGGGTTCGAACGCGGATCGATTTTCGGCAGAATCAGGTAGTCCTCATGCGCCAGCAGGCCCTGGTAGAGGTGTTGGAAATTGCTCCGGCGCGCCGCGATGAAGGCTTCCATTTTTTCGGTTTGGGCCAGGCCGATGGCCGCCTGCAGGTCCGTCACCTTGAGGTTGTAGCCGATGTTCGAATAAATGTATTTGTGGTCGTAGCCGCACGGCAGTTCGCCGCATTGCCAGCCGAAGCGCGTGCCGCAGGTGTTCGACTTGCCGGGATCGCACCAGCAATCGCGGCCCCAATCCCGGACGGAACGGGCGGTCTTTTGCAGGCCGAAACCATTGATGGCGATGCCGCCGCCCTCGCCCATGGTGATGTGGTGGGCCGGGTAGAAGCTCAGCGACGACATGTCGCCGAAGGTGCCGGCAAGCTGGCCGTTAAAGGTGGCGCCCAGCGCATCGCAGCCATCTTCAAGCAGCCACAGGCCGCGCCGGCGCGCCACCTCAGTGATGATTTCCATGTCGCACGGGTTGCCCACCGTGTGCGGCACGAAGATGGCGCGAGTGCGCGGGCCGATGGCGTCTTCAACCAGGCGCGGGTTGATGTTGTAGGTGCCCACTTCACAATCGACGAATACGGGCACCAGGCGATTTTGCACGATGGGCGCCACGGTCGTGGGAAAGGTCACGGCGGGGGTAATCACTTCATCGCCGGGAACGAGCGGCGCGAGGCTGCCGGAGGGCAGCTCCTGGGCCAATCCGGATGCGCAGAGCGTGCTCAGCATCAACAGATTGGCGGAAGAACCGGAATTGACCAGCAGGAAATCGCGGCAGCCGAAAAACTGGCGCATGCGCCGCTCGAAGCGGTCGGCATACGGTCCGGCAGTCAGCCAGAAGTCGAGTGCCGAATCGGCTAGCAGGGTCATCTCGCGCGCGTCGTAGACGCGGCCCGCATAGGGGATGCGCGATTGGCCCGGCACGAAGGCGGGCTTCTCATGCGCCACGCGGTAATACTCCTGGACGAGGCCCAGGATCTGATCCTTCAGCGCTTGCTTCCGCCCGGTGTGAGGGTCCATATTAGTACACCGTCGCGACCGCGTCTGCGTCACGCAGGGCCCTTTCGGCCAGGTTCGCCGCGAACAAGTCCCGGTACCACGCGATGGTGCGGCCGAGCCCTTCTTCCAGGGTGAACAAGGGCGACCACTGCAACATGCGGCGCGCCCGTTCCGCGCTCAAATACTGCCGCCGGATTTCGTGCGAGGCTTCATTCAGAACTACCGGCTTCAAGTCCGAATCCATGGAGCGCAAAATGCGCTCGGCCAGCTCAAGCACCGTGACCTGGGTTTCATTGGAAAAGTTGAAAGCCAGGCCACGCAGCTCTTCCCGACTGTGGAGTTTTTCGGCCAGCAGCATGTAGGCGGCGGCCCCATCTTCCACGTAGAAATAGTCGCGGACGAATTGACCGTCGGAACGAATCGCCGGAGGCTCGCCGCGCAGAACGGAACGAATGGTTCCGGGCACGATGCGGTTCCAATTCAGGTCGCCCCCCCCGTAAAAATTCCCGCAGCGCGTAACCGCCACCGGCAGACCGTAGGTTTCCGCATAGGTGTGGGCGATCAGGTCCGCGCAGGATTTGCTTACATCATAGGGATGCCGGCCCTCGAGCCGAGCGTTTTCCGAATACGGCAGTTGGTCCTGCTCGCCATAAGCCTTATCGGAAGAGGCCACCACGATGGACCGGGCGCCCGGCGAGCGGCGGCAGGCCTCCAGCAGGTTCCACGTGCCCTGAATATTGCTTTCAAAAGTCGAAACCGGGTTGCGGTTGGCGATTCCCACGATGGTTTGCGCGGCGAGATGAAATACGGTATCGATTTCGTATTCGCCCAAGGCGCGCTCGATGGTGTCGCGATCGCGGACATCGCCGCGCACGACTTTGACCTGCTCCAGCACGCGGGACCGGACCAGCTCGCTCTGGGGAACCCAATCGCGCACCAGGCAGACCACATCGGCGCCGGCCTCCTGGAGCCGGCGTGTGAGCCACGAGCCCACCAGCCCCGTGGCACCGGTGATCAGCACGGGCCGGTCCTGCCAGTATCCACCGGGGAACAGGCCTCCCGGCTGGACTCCCTCGACCGTGGTCACCGTCTTCACCGGCTGTTCACCAGTTCCGGCAGGCGGGCCGGCGCGTCTTCCCACAGCTTCCACGGAGCGGCCTTCCGGTTCCAAAGCTCGTTCAGATGCTGGTACTCGCGATAGGTATCCATGGCATAGAAGAAGCCCTCGTGCTGGTAGGCCATCAGTTGGCCGTCATTCGCCAGCCGCTCCAGCGGCTCACGCTCCAGGATGCAGTCGTCGCCGCCTAGGTAGTCGAAGAACTCTTTCTGAAAGACGAAATAGCCGGCGCTCATCCACCCGTCGACCTTGGGCTTTTCGGCAAATCGCTGCACGCGGCCCTGGTCAGCCAGGTCGAGGATGCCGAAACGGGAAATCGGCTTGACGCTGGTGACCGTCGCGATCTTGCCGTGGCTCTTGTGAAAATCGAGCAGCCGCCGGATGTTGACGTCGCTCACGCCATCGCCATAGGTGAGCAGGAAGGTGTCCCCGTCCACGTACTTCCGGACCTTGGCCAGGCGGCCGCCGGTCTGGCAATCTAGGCCGGTATCGGCCAGCGTCACGCTGAATCCCTCTTCGGCGTGATGGCCGTGGCAGCGCAGTGGCGCGCGCTCCCCGAGCTTCATGGTGAAGTCGTTGTTCATGGCCTCGTAGTTCAGGAAGTACTCTTTGATGGTGTTGCCCTTGTAGCCCAGGCACAGTACGAACTCGTGGAAGCCATAGTGCGCGTAGATTTTCATGATGTGCCACAGGATGGGGCGGCCACCCACCTCCACCATGGGCTTGGGACGAAACTCGGTCTCTTCACGGAGGCGAGTTCCCAAACCACCGCACAGGATCACAACCTTCACGACTATCGGCCCTCCCGCGGCCGCCGGCGCGCATTCCTTTTCGCGCTGAAAGGAAATCATTCCGGTGATCCAGGTTGTTTGCTATCCCGTATTTAGTTGTGGAACTGTTGTGGCCTAAAGTTATGGCCCGCACTCTGGAATGGCAGAATCCGCTGGCCACAGGCCAGCCCGTTGAAAAAAGGGGGGTAATCGGCCGAAAAACACTTCGCGGGAGGCCGTCAGGGCTTCAGCCGGGTGCGATACAGTTGACGATAGTTAGCAATCTTCAGGAGCTCGGCCGACCCTCCGTCGGCCACGATCTTCAGCAGCAGCCAGCCGGGCCTGATGGAATTCTGGTAAAGCAGGAACTCGCGGCCGGGAGCGGCGAAGTCCCGATACTCGATCACCTGCACGGAAGACCAGCGCCGCAAACCCCTCAATCCGCCGTCGATAGCATCGAAGCCCATGTACTTGATGGCGGCCGTGTCATCCGATACGAACAGGAGGTTCGCCTTCAACGGATCCGGAGTGTAATGCCACATCTGCAGGAACAATCGCCCGTCGCTGACCACTACCGGCCCGCGCTGGAGAGCCTCGATGAGAATGGATTCGTCGGCAGCCGGATGGCGAGGAGGCGGCATCTCCACGGTGACAAATGCGAGCGGCAGAAGCGACAGGCCGAACAGCAGGAACCCCGGCAGGGCGCGTCCGTGGGAGAGCCACGCACGATCATAGGCCACTAACGTCAGACCACAAAACGCCAATTCGAGCCCATAGGCCCGCGCTCGTAAGCGTAATCGTATGCCTCGGTGGCGATGGGCAGCAATAGCGCCAACAGGGCGTAGTAGATGCCCGCGCGCCGGAGGGTGAAACGATACAGGCAGAGGCAAAAGACCCAGAAACCAAGGATGGCCGGCAGGCGCACGGCAACTTCGCCGGGGCCAAACCACTGCATGGAAAAGTGCGTCAGCAGGTGAAGAAGCGGAGGGTTGGCGTCCATCGCCTGGGCCAGTTTCCACGTCCCCGCGGCATCCGGCGCGGAGGCAGCCATGACGGTAACCACCTCGTCATACCAGAGGGGCTCATTGCGCGCGTGCCCCAGGGCGCCGACGGCGTAGACGAGGGTGAGAATCAGTAAAAACAGGTACTGATATCTCTTCAGTAAGGCCGCCATATGCTGCGCGTCCTTCTCAAGCGACGCTCCGGAAGCGGTGGCGCGTGGGCCTGTCGCAGCTTGCTTGAATTGTAGTTCCCACTATAACCAAACCGATGGCTTGCGTGGAACACTCCGGCTCGCGTGCGGAGTGCGGTTATAATAAGGGGCTGTCGTAGTCTTCGGTGCCCTCTGGATGACGCGCTTTTTTCGGGTTAATGTTCCCGCCACTTCGCTGGCGCTGTTGGTCTCAGACATCCTGCTGATTACCTCCGCTTTTGTACTGGCCCATTACCTTACTCTGGACGTCGATCCCCAGACCTACCTGCTTGACGATGGCGGCTTCGTGCGCCTCATTCCGGTCCTGCTCACCATCCTGATCGGCATGCACTTCTGCGATCTCTATTCGCGGGTCCACGTGCCCTCGCGCATCGTGCTGCTGCAACAGCTTTGCCTGGTGATGGGCGTCGCATTCCTCGCGCAGGGCTTCCTCGTTTATCTCAGGCCCGCGCAGCGCGTTCCCATTCACGTGATGGTCTACGGGAGCGCCCTGGCTATGGCCGGCCTGTTCCTGTGGCGGCTTGCCTTCAGCGCCTTCTCGCTCCAGGTGATGGGGCGCGATACGCTTCTGCTGGTGGGCGGCAGCCCCCTGCTTGAAGACATTGCCCGGCACATCGAAGAACATCCCGAGCTGGCCTTGCAGGTGACCGGCTATGTGGCCGACGGCCAGGAGCCCGGCGCTGCGCTTCCAGGCGGCAAGGTTCTGGGCCCAATCGGTTCGCTCACCGAAGTGGTTCAGGCAACCCGCCCCAACCGCCTGGTGATCGGCATGACTGAGCGGCGGCAGCGCGTGCCCATGGCCGAACTCCTCGACCTTCGCTTCGCGGGCCACATCATCGAAGAAGCCGCCACCACCTTCGAGCAAGTGTGCGGCCGCGTCTGCATTCGCGAACTGCGCCCTTCCCAATTGATTTATTCCGGCGAGCTGGGCCCCCGCATGCGGACCCTGATGGTGCAGACCGTCTCCAACCGGCTGCTCTCCGCCATCGGCCTGATGGTGGCCTCACCCATCATGCTCCTCACCGCGCTCGCCGTGCGGCTTTCCTCCCCCGGCCCGATTCTCTATCGCCAACAGCGCGTGGGGCTTAACGGCGAACTCTTCACGCTTTACAAATTCCGGTCGATGCGGGCCGACGCCGAAGCGCAAACCGGCGCGGTGTGGGCTTCCAGGGACGATCCCCGGATCACCAAAGTCGGCAAAATCATTCGCAAACTCCGCTTCGATGAGTTGCCCCAACTGGTCAACGGCCTGGTCGGCGACATGTCCATCGTGGGTCCGCGCCCGGAGCGGCCCGAATTCGTCCATTCGCTCTGCGAAAAGATCCCGTACTACCGCGAGCGCCATTGCGTCCGTCCCGGCATCACCGGCTGGGCTCAAATCAACTACAAATATGGCGATACACTCGAAGACACCATCACGAAGCTCGAATACGACCTCTACTACATCAAGAACATGTCCTTCCGCCTGGACACGTACATCATCTTTCACACGGTCAAGGCCATGCTGCTCTCGCGCGGGGCGCAGTAGTCGTAGTACCCGGCAACCCGTTCCGGGGCGCCCGGCTGCTTGACACGCCCCGCACCGCCGCGTCAGACTTTGAGTTGCTGCTTGTCTTAACGGAGGAACTCGATTGAATCCGGCTCGCGCACTGTTCGCCCTGGTTTTCGTTCTGCCGGTCTTCGGCCAGTATGCCGGCCCCGCCATCCTTTCGCGCGGTGACGCTCCCGCCGCTATGGAAGCGCCCCAAATCAAGTTCCAGCCCTTCCTGTTAGTCAGCGGCTCCTATGGCGACGGTCTCTCGGGTGTCGCTCTCACTGCACAGGGCAACCTCGCCAACGCCAGTGCTTATGGAGTCACGGTCTCCGCCGGCATTAGCGGATCCCACAGTTGGCGGCATACCCATATCGGCCTCGACTATCACGCCAACTACACTTATTATTCCAGCAACTCCGCCTACAGCTCGTTCAGCCAGGGACTGGGTTTCGGTCTCTCTCACCAGATCAGCCGCCACATCAAATTCAACCTGCGGGAAGCCCTCGGCTGGTTCTCATTCAACAATCCGAGCGTGGGGCTCACCGAAACCGTGCCCTTCGATCCCTCTCAAAGCGCCATTCCCACCAGCGACTTCTATTACACCCGCACGATTTATTCCACAACTCAGGCCGATCTCGTCATTCAAAAATCCACGCGTCTCTCCTTCGATATGGGAGGCGGTCTCTTCATCACTCGCTACGCCTCTTCGGCGCTGTACGGAGTTACCGGCGAAAACGCCGTGGGAGATGTCCAATACCGGCTCTCCCGAGGCACCACGATTGGGGCCAACTATAGCTTCACCAATTACTCCTTTACCGGCATCCTCTCCTCGACCGAGATTCACGGCGCCTCCCTCACCGTCGCGAAGCGCATCTCCCGCACGGTAGAATTCTCCGGTTACGGCGGATTCATGCGCGCCGAAACCAAGTTCATCCAAAGCGTGCCGGTAGATCCCAACGTGGCCGCGCTGCTCGGTATCACCTTCACAAGCACGCTGGTTCATCGCATCAATTGGGTTCCCAATTTCTCCGGACGGCTGTCCAAGACCTTTGCCCGCGGGGTGCTCTACGTCGCCGGTGGAGAAAGCGTCCTCCCCGGCAACGGTCTCTTTCTGACTTCCCGCACCGCCTCCGTTACAGGCGGATACGGATACACCGGCCTGCGCCGCTGGAGCTTGGGAGTGAGCTGCTCTTACATCACCGCCCTTTCCATCGGCAACGTGAATGGCAGCTATGGCGACATCACCGGCATTTTCAGCATGAGCCGCTCGCTCGGCCACTCCCTCAGCTTTGTCACCAGCTACTCAGCCATCCAATACCGCAGCCCCGACTTCACCCACTACAATCGCTTGGTCTACACCGGGTCGGTCGGCATCGGCTGGTCCCCGGGCGAAGTCCCCTTGCGCATCTGGTAGCCCGCGGCGGACGCGCAGAACGTCCGCTTTCTCACAAACCGATAGCGCACCAGGGTCCAGAGGGCCTGGAATCCGTCTTTCGCGCGGATCTTCTTACCCTCCGCGATGCCACGCGGATTGTATGAAATGGGAACTTCGTGGATGCGGTAGCCCAGGCGCCGCAGCTTGGCGGTGATTTCCGGGCAGAACTCGAACCGCACGCACTCCAGGCGCACCAGCCGCACCACGCTGGCGCGAAAGGCCTTATAGGCGGTTGCCTCATCCGTGATTGCCGCGCGGTAGAGGACGTTTGCCGCCAGCGTCAGAATCCGATTGGCCAACCGGTTGCGCCACTTCATCCCCGCCCAATTCCGCGGCCCGTAGACCACATCGGCGCGCCCGTCCACAATCGGCTGAAGCAGCAGCACGTAGTCGTTCGGATCGTATTCCAGGTCCCCATCCTGCACTAGCACGATGTCGCCGGTGGCTTTGGCGAGGCCGGTGCGCAGCGCCGCACCCTTGCCGCGGTTGGCGTCCGCATGATGGACCTCCACCAGCCGGGAGTCAGCATATCGCTCCAGCAACGCCGCGGTGCCGTCGGTGGACCCATCGTTCACCACGATGATTTCCTTCTCGCAGCCCGCCGGCAGCTCCGCGCGCATCACCCGTTCCAGCACCTGCCGCAGCGAGGGGAACTCGTTGTACACCGGAATGAGGACTGAAACACGCACGCGGCCTTCCCTGTCCGACATTCTACTTCCTCAGCACCGCCAGCAGCGACTGGCCGAACGGCGGCGGCAGGGCGGCCTCCAACCGCTCCGCGAGCGGCGCCACCAACCGGTCGAAGACCGCAATCTGCGCGTCCGACTGCGCCTGGCGCTTCCACACATGCGCATTCACCCACCAGCCCGCCAGTCCGATCGAGTTCACATAAAGCGACTTGCGCACCTGAAGCCCGGCCTGTTCGGCCAGGCGAGCGATCCCGCCGCGGCGGTACCGCCGGTAGTGTCCCAGGTTCCGGTCGATCGGCCCATACAACGCCTCAAATGCCGGAACCAGCAGTACAACAACCCCGCCGGGCTCGAGGATCGATGCCATGGCGCCGAGCGCTGCGCCATCGTCCTCAATATGTTCCAGCACGTTCACGCATACGCACGAATCCGGCCGGAACTGCGCCAGCCCGCGAAACTCCGGCCTTGCGGTGTCGCACACCATGATGTGTAGATTTCCGCGCGGCCCGTAGCGCTCCCGCAGCCGCTCCACGCAGGCGGCTTCCGGGTCCAGCGCAACAACCAGCTCGCGATCCAGCAACAGGCCGGTAAAATTGCCGATGCCGCAACCCACCTCGACCACGCGCTGCCCCACTTCCCGCAGCACCAGCCGGCTTTGCCAGGCAAAGTAGTTTTTGGCCCGCGTCATCTGGCGTTGGTCTTCGAGAGTAAACGCCGTGGATGGCTGCGGCACCTGACGCCGCGGTGGGGATTTCACCTAATCGCAGTTTCCCACGCCGCCTGCGTCAACCACCAGTCGTGCCGTTCACGGCTTCAGCCGGCACCAGGCTTCCATGGCGTCCCAATACGCCTGCTCCACGTGCGCCTTGATCCATTCGTCGTAGACCGGCAAATATTGCGATGGGCTCGTGACGCGGCGCGCGTGCAGGCCCGCCACGCCGCCCCCGTAAGTTTTCTTCCAGACCACCGCCCGGTCCCGCGTGCGCGCCAGTTGCGCCTCTACCGTCAGGCTCAGGTTGTCGTTGGTTTCCTGCGGCAAGCACGCCGCCACCGGCTTGACTTCCAGGGCGAGCACCGCGTCGGCGTCCTCAAACGCATCGTCGTTCGGGACCCTGTCCACGCCGTGGGATTCCGCCTTCACGATCTCCACCAACCCCTTGCCCGACTGCGCCACGAATCTCCGGAAATCCACCAGCGCGATGGCGTCCAACTGGATGCCGCCGACCTGCTGCACCAGTTGCTCCGGGCGGAGGAAGCAGGAACTGTAGAGGCCCGCGGCGCTCCATGCGGTTGCGACCACCAGGCGGGGGCGCGGCGGCTGCGGAAGAGCCGCCAGGACTTCCTCGATCCCCGGGCGAGCACCCGCGGGCGAGAACATCGCCAGGCCAAACGCCGTGTAGCCGCGCGCATCGCGATCGTCCGCCGAAGCGCCCTTGGCGAGCAGCACGCGCACGGTCTCGGCGTGGCCGTGCTGGGCGGCGAGCATCAGCGCGGTCCGCCCGTTCCTGTCTTTGGCGCCCAGGCTGGCTCCCTTCGCCAGCAGTTGCTCGACTTTGGCCGTCGCACCCTTGGCCGCCGCATCGAGCAAATCCGCACCGGAGTCGGCCAGCGCGCATACGGCCATTAACGCCAGGCCGAGCGCCATTGCCATGGCTCGCATGCTCAGTGCCCCACCGCGCCGCCCCGGTAGTGCTTCGGCTTCTTCATCACCAGCAGCAGCGGCAGCATCAGCATAAAGACTACCGCCATTGCGAAGAAGGTATCCACAAACGCCTGCATCGACGCCTGCCTCTGGATCATGCCCCAGATCGAGACATAGGCCTGCCGCGACGCCATCACCGGGTCGGAGCCGTGCGTCATCATGACGGTTTCGAGCGACTTCGTCATCACCCTGGTCTGCGCGTCGAGTGCGGTGACGCGCGCTCCCAGCAGGTGGGTGTGCAATTGTTGCCGCCGGAACAAATAGGTGGTGGCGGCGGCGATCCCGAAGCTGCCTCCCAGGTTGCGCATCAGGTTGAACATGCTGGTGGCGTTGCCCATCTCTTCTTTGGGAATCGGGTCCATGGTGGCCGTGGTGAGCGGCACGAACAGCATCGCCAGACAGGCCCCCTGGATAAACTGGGGCCAGAAAATGTCCCAGTAGCCCGCCTGCAGGTTCAACCGCGACAGCGCATACAGGGACCACGACGCCCCCACCAGCCCCGCCGCCAGCACCTTGCGCGGGTCTAAGCGCCCCATCACGGTCCCCACCACCGGCATCATGAGGAACGAGCCCAGCCCGCGCGGGGCCATCGCGATGCCCGCGTCGAGGGCCGGGTATCCCAGCAGCGTCTGCAGGAAAACCGGCACCAGCAGCAGGCTCCCGTAGAGCACGAATCCCAGCACGGTCATCAGAAAGACTCCCGCGCTGTAGGTGCGGTTCCTGAAAACCTGCAGGTGCACCACGGGATCGCGCGCGCGCAGTTCGCGGATCACAAACGCCGCCAGCCCGAGCGCTGCCACCAGCCCGAGCAGCGTCATCCAGTGCGATTGGAACCAGTCGTCTTCCTGCCCTTTGTCGAGCAGGATCTGCAGCGCGCCGACGCCCACCGCCAGCAGCCCGATGCCCCAGTAGTCGATGCCCCGGTTGCCGCGCTTGATGTAGGGCGGATCGAAAATGAACCAGCGGGTCATGAGTATCGACATAAACCCGACCGGCAGGTTGATATAGAAGACCCAGCGCCAGCTATAGTTATCCGTCAGCCATCCGCCGATCACCGGGCCCAGCATGGGCGCCACCACGATTCCCAGCCCCCAGAAGGCCATGGCCTTGCCGCGGTCGCGCGGCGGAAAGGCCTCCAGCATCACCGCCTGCGAGAGCGGTTGCAGCGCCCCTCCGGTGGCGCCCTGGATCACACGGAACAAGATGAGGACGGGCAGCGTGGGTGCGAGGCCGCAGAAGAACGAGGCCGTGGTGAACCCGATAACCGCCGCCATCAGCATGCGTTTCCGCCCGAAGAAATTGGCCAGCCAGCCGGTCATCGGCAGAATGATGGCGTTGGCCACCAGATACGACGTCAGGGCCCACGCCGCCTCATCCACGCTCACCGAAAGGCTGCCCGCGATATGCGGCAGCGACACGTTCACCACGGTGGTATCCAGCACTTCCATGAACGTGGCAAACATGACCGCTACGGCGACAATCCACGGGTTGACAGTCGGGTGCGGCGGTTCCGGCGCGGGCAAACGAAAACCCCTCCTGGTTTATGATGCCGCAAATTCGGCCCGCGTCGCGCCAACGCCCAAAATCTCGTATATACTAAGCCTGATTCGCCGCCGGCAACAAAGTGCGGCAGGAGGAAAATATAATGACAACGGTTCCAGCTTTGCTCTTGCAACAAGACGCTGGCAATGCCCCGAGCGCGGCTCTCTTGGGAATGGGGCTCATCTTCTTTCTGGTGCTGATGGTTGTCGCGCTGGTGCTCATCATCGCCATGTGGAGGGTCTACACCAAAGCCGGCCAACCCGGATGGGCGATCCTGATCCCCATCTACAACATCTATATCCTCTTGAAAATCGCCGGCCGTCCCGGCTGGTGGGTGATTCTCTACATCATTCCCCTGGTCAACATCGTGATCGCCCTCCTGGTGGCCATCGATATCGCCAAGTCCTTCGGCCAGAGCGCCACCTTCGGCGTCGTTCTGCTATTCCTGCTGAGCGCCGTCGGTTATCTAATGCTCGGTTTTGGAAACTACAAATATGTCGGACCGGCCGCGCTGGCCAGGCAATAGCCCCCGCCCGGCGGAGAAACGACATTTGCCGGTGCAAACGACAAGATCGATCCGCCAGTCTTACCTGCTGGCCGCCATCCTGGCTCTCGGCATCGTCACCCTGATCTTCACCGCCCACGCCCAACAGCGCGGCGGCGTCACCAAGGAACAGCTCGCTAAGCGCTCGGCCACCGAGCAGGAACTGGAATCCATCGCCATCATCGAACGCAAAGTGATGGTCCCGATGCGCGATGGCAAACGCATGGCCACCGACATCTACCGCCCTAAAGACACGTCCAGGAAGTACCCCATCATCTTCGTGCGCACGCCCTACAACTTCAATTTCTGGGACGTTCGCAACGGCGCGCCGCGCGATATGGCCGCGGAACTGGCCGCCGTCAAGCGCGGCTACGCATACGTCGAAATGAACGAGCGTGGCCATTTCTTCTCGGAAGGCATCTACGACATCCTGGGCGCGCCGCTCACCGACGGCAGTGACGCCATTACCTGGATGTCGTCGCGCCCCTGGTCCAACGGCAAGGTGGGCACCATCGGCTGCTCCTCCACCGCCGAATGGCAACTGGGCGTCGCCGCGCAGGGCAATCCGGCCTTCGCCGCCATGATCCCCCAGGGCTTCGGCGCCGGCGTGGGCCGCGTGGCGCCCTACTTCGAGCAGGGCAACTGGTATCGTGGCGGCGCCGTCCAGATGCTTTTCATCTCCTGGATCTATGGCGAGCAGAACCAGGTGCGCCCCATGTTCCCGCCCAACACCTCGCAGGCCGATTTGATCCGCGCCTCCAAGATGTTCGATCTCGCGCCCCAGATGCCGCCGGTCGATTGGTCCCAGGCCCTCACACACCTGCCGGAGATGGACATCATCGACGCCGTCGGCGGACCGCACGGCATCTTCGCGGACCGCGCCGAAGTCTCCACCGGCGGCGCCATGATCAAGCGCGCACCCAACGACGCGGCCTGGTACCGTGGCGGCCTCTGGCACGACAACATGACCATCAACGTCCCGGGCTTCTGGTTCATGTCCTGGTACGACGTCTCGGTGGGCCCGAACCTGGCCGCCTATAACCATGTCCGCAAGACCGCCCGGCCCGGGATCGCGAGTGAGCAGTATGCCGTGATCGCTCCCACGCTGCATTGCGGCTACAAGCGCGCTACCGAAAACACCGTGGTGGGCGAGCGCAGCATGGGCGATGCCCGCCTGGATTACGACGAGCTTACCTATGGCTGGTTCGACCACTTCCTGAAAGGCGAAGACAACGGCATCCTCGAGAAGATGCCGCGCGTGCGCTACTTCACCATGGGGATCAACAAGTGGCAATCCGCCGATACCTGGCCGCCCGCCGGCGCGCAGCCCATGACGCTCTACCTTTCGAGCGGCGGCAAAGCCAACAGCCTGACGGGCGATGGCGCGCTCTCTGCCGCGGCGCCCTCCACCGACCAACCCGACGCCTTCACCTACGATCCCATGAACCCCGTGCCCAGTTATGGCGGCAACGTCTGCTGCGAGGGCAACGCGGTAACCGGCGGCGCCTTCGATCAGCGCAAACAGGAGGCCCGTCCCGACATCCTGGTCTATACCTCCGAGCCCCTGCAAGAGCCCATCGAAGCGAGCGGCCCGATCGGCGTTACACTGCATGTCTCATCCGACGCCAAAGATACCGACTTCACCGTGAAGCTGATCGACGTCTATCCCGACGGCACGGCCTACAACCTGGATGAGACCATCCAGCGCCTCCGCTATCGCGACGGATACGACAAGCCGCTGGCGTGGTTGGAATCCGGCAAAGTATACAAGGTTGTGCTTCAGCCCATGACCACCAGCAACTACTTCCCCGCCGGCCACCGCATCCGCATCGAAGTATCGAGCAGCAACTTCCCGCGTTTCGACCGCAACCTCAACACCGGCGGCAACAACTACGACGAAGCCAAAGGCGTGGTGGCGCACAATGCCGTCCACCATTCCACGGAGTACGCTTCGGCCGTAACCCTAACGGTGGTGAAGCGTTAGCCCGGCGGCATTAGCTCGATAACAACGCGTCCTAAGATTCTCGTCACCGCGCGACCGCGCCTTACGTCTATTTAAACAGAGGAGGGGTAATGTTTGAGCAGATTACTATTCCAAAGTCCAGCGCTCGCACTCCCTGGATGGTCGCCTGTGCCTTAATGGGCCAGATCCTGGCCTTGGGTCTGCTGATCGCGATTCCCATGATCTACGTGCAGGCTCTACCGATGCCGGATTTGACGGCTACGCTGGTGGCGCCGCCTCCACCACCACCGCCTCCACCGCCGCCGGCGGCCTTGCAACCCCGCGCCGCCAAGGTTCCCGTGCGCACCTTTGACGCGAGTCGTCTGTTGGCCCCCACTACCATCCCGAAGCAGGTCGCGACAATCCAGGACTTGGCCGCCGCACCACAAATTGGCGCGACGGCCGGTGTTCCCGGCGGAGTGGCCGGCGGTCTGGCGGGTGGGGTGATCGGCGGTATTTTGAACTCCGTGCCGATGTCCGCGCCTGGGCCGCCTCCTCCACCGCCGCTGGCCGCCGCCGCGGCGGCCGCGCCGCCCGCGCCCACGGCCCCCATTCGGATCGGTGGCGCCGTCGAAGCCGCGCTTTTCATTGGCGGACCGCAGCCGGTGTATCCCATGCTCGCCAAGCAGGCGCGGGTCCAGGGTAGCGTCCTGCTCGACGCGATCATCGGAGCGGATGGCACCATCAAAGACCTTCGCGTCGTCAGCGGCAATGCGCTGTTGATCAGTGCCGCCATGGACGCCGTCAAGCATTGGACCTATCGTCCGACCATTCTGAATGGCAAACCCGTCGACATTGCCACCGAGATTGTGGTTCAGTTCTCGTTGAGTTGAGATAGAGCCCTAGCCGGGACTATGCTGGGCGGGCTCCGCCCGCCCTATCGCTGGAGACACAGGATTTGGCTTGATGACGGCGGTGCCGCCTGCGGTCCGCTGCCCTGCTGCGGTTGACGGAACTTTCCGCGCGATGTTACCCTGAATCTCTAAAAGCGCCGGGGTCTTTCCGCAAAAAACATGGGTAATACGCTCCACGCCTTGGGCCAAATACTGCTGAACGCCGTCCCCACATTCATTTTGCTGCTGGTGCTCTATCTCTATGCGAAGTACATGTTCTTCAGACCCATGGAGAAGGTGCTGCGCCAGCGCTACGAAGCCACGGAAGGCTCGCGCAAAATGGCCGAACAGGCGTCGGAGCGCGCCGCAGCCCGGACCGCGGAATATGAAAACGCGTTGCGGGCCGTCCGCTCCGAGGTTTACCAGGCCCATGACATACTGCACCAGCAATTGCAGGAGCGCGAAGCCGCCCAGTTGACCGTCGCGCGACAGGCCGCCGAGGCCGCAGTGGGCGCGGCGCGCGAACAACTGGGCCTCGACGTGGAGCAGGCCAAAGCCGCGCTCGACCGCGAAAGCGACGCCCTGGCCGCCGAGATTACCGAATCCATTTTGCGGGGGAGCGCGGCATGAGATCGCTCGCCCGATGCGCCACGCTGCTCGGCTTGAGCGCCGTGCTGTGTCTTGCCGAAGGCGGCCAGGCGAGCGGCGGTAATCTGCAGGGTTGGAAGTGGGCGAACTTCCTGCTGCTGGTCGCCTGCCTCGGCTACATAATTGGAAAGAACGCCGGGCCTTTCTTTGCGGCGCGCTCGCAATCCATCTCCAAGGACATTTCCGAATCCGAACAGATCCGCCGCGACGCCGAAGCACGGGCTGCCGACGTGGACCGTCGCCTCGCCAACCTGGGGGCGGACATCGCCGCCCTGCGCGCCGAATCGCAGCGGCAAGCCCAGTCGGAAACCGAGCGCCTGGCCGCTCACGCCGCCGCCGAGATCGCTAAGATCCAGGCCTTCGCCACGCGCGAAATCGCAGCCGCCCAAAAAGCCGCCCGCATGGATTTGCGGCGCTATTCGGGCGAGCTGGCGGTCGAACTGGCCGAACAGAAAATCCGCGCCCGCATGACTCCGGCCACCCAGGATCGCCTGGTGCGCGGATTTGTGCGCGATCTCCAATGACCAACTCCGCCGTAGCCTCACGATACGCCAATGCCTTGGCCGATGTGGTGACCGCCGCGTCGTCGCCCTTGCGGCCCGAAACCGCCCTCGCCGAATTGCAGGCTTTCGAAACCACTCTCCGCTATTCCCCCGAGCTGCAAAATGCGCTGATCACGCCCGCGGTGCCGGCCGGCCGGAAAAAGGCCGTGGTCACCCGCATCGCCGACGCGCTCCAGCTTTCGCGCATCCCGCGCAATCTTCTCTTTGTCTTAATCGATCATCGGCGCATCGCGTTGCTTGCCCATATCGTCGAAACCCTCGAGGTGGTGCTCGATGAGCGCCTGGGCTTCGCCCGCGCGGAAGTTTCCACACCGCGCGAACTCCCGGACGAGCAGCGCGCCGCCATCAACAGCCGGCTGGAACAACTGACCGGCAAGCATCTCCGCACGCGCTTCGCCGTGGACGAATCTCTGATCGGCGGCGTGGTGGCCCGGATTGGCTCCATGGTCTACGACGGCTCGGTTCGCGGCGAACTGGCTGCTCTCGAACGCCGCCTGTGCGCGGAAAGTTAATCGGAAGGATTTATGGCTCAAATTCGAGCGGACGAAATAACCAGCATTCTGCGCCAGGAGATCGAGAATTACGAGCGGGCCATCGACGTCTCGGAAACCGGCTCGGTCATCTCCGTGGGCGACGGCATCGCCAGAATCCATGGCCTGGAAAAGGTGATGGCGGGCGAACTGATCGAGTTTCCCCACGATGTCGCCGGCATCGCCATGAACCTGGAAGAGGACCAGGTGGGCGCCGTGCTGCTGGGCGACTTCGCGGAAATCAAGGAAGGCGACGAGGTCCGCCGCACGGGCCGCATTATGTCAGTGCCGGTGGGCGAGGCATTGGTCGGCCGCGTGGTGAACGCCCTCGGCCAACCCATCGACGGCAAAGGCCCGATCCTCTCGGACCAGTTCAATCCGGTGGAACGTCAGGCCCCCGGCGTGGTGGCGCGCCAGCCCGTGAAGGAGCCGATGCAGACCGGTATCAAGGCCATCGACGCCATGATCCCCATCGGCCGCGGCCAGCGCGAGCTCATCATCGGCGATCGCCAGACCGGCAAGACCGCCATCGCGCTCGACACCATCATCAATCAAAAGGGCGGCGACATGATTTGCATCTATGTCGCCGTCGGCCAGAAGCGCTCGACGGTGGCCCAGGTGGTCAAGACGCTCGAAGACTACGGCGCCATGGAATACACCATCGTGGTCTCGGCATCGGCTTCCGACCCCGCGCCCATGCAGTACATAGCGCCCTTCTCCGGCTGCGCCATGGGCGAGTACTTCCGCGACAGAAAGAGGCACGCGCTCTGCATTTACGACGATCTCTCCAAGCACGCCGCGGCCTATCGCGAAATCTCGCTGCTGCTCCGCCGCCCGCCCGGGCGCGAAGCCTACCCCGGCGACGTTTTCTATCTGCATAGCCGCCTGCTGGAGCGCGCCGCCAAGTTGAACAACGAAAACGGCGGCGGTTCGCTCACCGCCCTGCCCTTCATCGAGACCCAGGCCGGCGACGTTTCGGCGTACATTCCGACCAACGTCATTTCGATCACCGACGGGCAGATCTTCCTCGAATCCGACCTGTTCAACTCCAATATCCGCCCGGCCATCAACGTCGGCATCTCGGTCAGCCGCGTGGGCGGCAACGCGCAGACCAAGGCCATGAAATCCATCGCCGGCAGCCTGCGCCTGGACCTGGCGCAGTACCGCGCGCTGGCGGCCTTCGCGCAATTCGGCTCCGATCTCGACAAGGCGTCGCTCGATCAGCTCAACCGCGGCAAACACCTGGTGGAGATTCTCAAGCAGGGGCAATACCAGCCGCTGCCGCTCGAAAAGCAGGTTCTCATCATCTTCGCCGGCGTCAAGGGCCACCTGGACGATCTCCCGGTGGAGGAATGCCGCAAGTTCGAGGAGGAGCTGTACCGCTTCGTCGACAACGCTTACCCCAGCCTGTTCGATGAGATCCGCACCAAGAAAGCGCTGGATGACGCGCTCACCGCCAAAGTGACCGAGGTCATCAAAGAATTCAAAGCCAGCTTCCTGGCGGAGACGAAGTAAGAGAAAATGCCGAGCCTGATCGATATCCGGCGGCGCATCCGCTCGGTGAAGAACACGCAGCAGATCACCAAGGCCATGAAGATGGTCTCGGCGGCCAAGCTGCGCCGCGCTCAGGATCGCGTAGTTTCGGCGCGCCCCTATGGAGCGCTGCTGCGCCACTTGCTGGCCGACGTGGCCGCCGCGGCCGCCGCCGATGAGCGGACCTCCGGCCATCCGCTGCTGTCCCAGCGACCCGAACAGCGCGTCCTGCTGGTGCTGATCACCAGCGACAAAGGCCTGGCCGGCGCGTTCAATGCGAACCTCATTAAGGGGGCCCAAGCGTTTATGGCCGAAAGGGCCGGCGCTTCCGTGCAGTTGGAGCTGATCGGCCGCAAGGGCCGCGATTTCTTCCGCAAGCGCGGCGCCTCGATCGCGGGCGAGCACGTCAATCTGGCCGCCAAAGCGATGTTCGACGATACCGCCGCCATCGCCCGCAAAGCCATGGAGCTGTACAGCAACGAAGAAATCGACGCGGTCTGGCTGCTCTACAACGAATTCAAGAGCGTGATGGCGCAGAAGGTCACTCTCTCGCGAGTGCTGCCGATTCAACTGCCCGCGCAGGCCTCGACGGTGGACTACATTTTCGAACAGCCGCCCGCGGAAATACTGGCCGCGCTGCTGCCGCGCTCGATCGAAATGGAGTTTTACCGCGCGCTGCTGGAATCGGCCGCCGCCGAGCATGCCGCTCGCATGATTGCCATGGAAGCGGCTACATCCAACGCCGGCGATATGATCGAGAGGCTGACTCTCTACATGAACCGCGTGCGCCAGGCCAGCATCACCAAGGAGATCATCGAAGTGGTCAGCGGCGCCGCCGCCGCGGAGTGAGATAGAGATATGGCAACTACCAACGGATTTCTGATCGGCAAGGTCGTGCAGGTCTTAGGACCGGCCGTGGACTGTGAGTTTCCCGAGGGACACATTCCCTTGATTTACACCGCCATCCGCGTGACCAGCGAGGGTTTCAAGGTCCCCGCGCCCATCGACATCATCTGCGAAGTGGAGCAGCACATCGGCGAAGGCCGCGTGCGCACGGTGGCGCTGCAGCCCACCGAAGGACTGGTGCGCGGCATGCAGGCCATCAGCCTGGGCCACCCGGTGGAAGTGCCGGTCGGTCCGGAGACGCTCGGCCGGGTGCTGAACGTGATCGGCCAGCCGGTGGATGAAATGGGTCCCGTCAACGCTAAACTGCATTACCCCATTCATCGCCCGTCACCTTCCTTCGAAGACCAGTCGACGCGCCTCGAGATGTTCGAGACCGGCATCAAGGTGGTCGATCTGCTGGAGCCCTACCTGCTCGGCGGCAAGATCGGACTGTTCGGCGGCGCGGGTGTCGGCAAGACCGTCATCATCATGGAGCTGATCAACAACATCGCCCAGAAGCACGGCGGCGTTTCGGTGTTCGCCGGCGTGGGTGAGCGCACCCGCGAAGGCAACGACCTGTGGCTGGAAATGCAGGAATCGGGCGTCATCGATCCGCACGACTACAAGAAATCCAAGTGCGCCCTGATCTACGGCCAGATGACCGAGCCGCCCGGGGCCCGTTTGCGCGTGGGCCTGACCGGCCTGACGGTGGCCGAATATTTCCGCGACGAAGAAGGGCAGGATGTGTTGTTGTTCATCGACAACATTTTCCGTTTCACGCAGGCCGGTTCGGAAGTTTCGGCGCTGCTCGGCCGCATGCCTTCGGCCGTCGGTTACCAGCCCAACCTGGCCTCCGAAATGGGCGAATTGCAGGAGCGCATCACCTCCACCAACAAGGGCTCGATCACTTCCGTGCAGGCCATCTATGTGCCGGCCGACGATTACACCGACCCGGCCCCGGCCACGGCCTTCGCGCACCTGGACGCCACCACCAACCTTTCGCGCGACATCGCCTCGCTGGGCATTTATCCGGCCGTCGATCCGCTGGCTTCCACTTCGCGCATCCTCGACCCGCTGATCATCGGCGAGGATCACTACAGCGTGGCCCAGATGGTCAAGGGAATTCTGCAGCGTTACAAAGACTTGCAGGACATCATCGCGATCCTGGGCATCGACGAACTTTCCGACGACGACAAGCTGGCCGTGGCGCGCGCCCGCAAGATCCAGAAATTCCTGTCGCAGCCGTTCCACGTGGCCGAGCAATTCACCGGCTACAAGGGAAAGTATGTGAAGCTGGCCGACACCGTGCGGGGCTTCCGGGAGATCGCCGAAGGCAAGCACGACAATGTGCCGGAGCAGGCGTTCTATATGCAGGGCACCATCGAAGAAGTGCTGGAAAAAGCCGAAGCGATGAAGCAGGCGTAGCATGGCGGATTTACTCGAACTGGAAATCGCGACGCCGGCGCGCCAATTAGTGAGCGAGCAGGTTTCCGACGTGCAGATTCCCGGCAAGGACGGCTACTTGGGGATTCTCCCCGGCCACGCCGCGCTGCTCAGCCAGCTTGGCGCCGGCGCGCTGAGCTACGCGGCGGGCGGCGGCCCAAGGCGCTATCTGGCGATTGACGGCGGATTCCTCGAAGTACTGGATGACCACGTCCGTGTGCTGGCCGATTCAGCCGAGCGCGCCGAGGACATCAACTTAGATCGCGCCAGGTCCGACCTTGCGCGCGCCCAGCAGCAGTTATCCAGCACCGCCCCCGATGCCGATCCAGTGGCCGCGATGGCGGCGGCGAACCGCGCGCAGGCTCGGATCGACGCCGCGGAACGGCGGTAGGGCCGTCGATCACGCGCTGTGTTCGTGGAAGAGGGGGACAAGCGATGACAATTGCCTCAATTCTGCAGCGGCTGAAACGCTCGCTAGTCAATTCAGCAGGCACCATAGTATTTGGAATGGAAGACGGCACGGTCTCCATCCTTGGCCTGGTCCTCGGCGTCGCCGCCACGACCACAAGCAGCCGCGCGGTGATTATCGCCGGCACCGCGGGAGCGGCGGCGGCGGCTGTTTCTATGATGGCTGGCGCCTATCTCGATGCCGAGACGAGCAGAGACGAGGTGAAAGCAACCCGGGAGCGGATGCAGGCCGAGCCGGCGCCCACCCTGGCATCCGTTAACGCGCTGCTGTCGAATCGGCTGGGAGCGGCCGGCCTGACGCCTCAGCTATCCGCAGCGCTCACTGGCGCGGTAAGGGGCAACCCCGAGGCGATCAAGGGTCTGGTGTTCGCGATGCAGTCTACTCCCGAGGCGCAGCTGGACCCGTGGGAGCAGGCGCTGTGGATGTTGGTCGCAGATTTTCTGTCAGCGGCGGTGCCAATCCTGCCCTTTGTCTTGTTGCCGATATCCCAAGCAAGACTCGTCTCCGCCGCGGTGACCACAGGCTTGCTGATCGCTCTCGGCGTCGGCCGGGCGCGGATCGCAAAGCGCAGCGTGATACGCACGGTAGGGGAGACCGTGTCGATCGGTATTGCCGCCGCACTGGCAGGTGTCGGATTCGGCGTGCTTATCAATCGTGGGTTCGGCGGGTAAGCCGGGCCGGGCAGACACGTGTGGCGTGAGAACGGGATGGAAAGATGGCGTTGCGGCGGCCGGGGCTCTCGGACTTGTCGCCGGGCGTGTCTCCGGATTCTCTCGGACCCAAT
>Ga0209039_10000415_pt1 | contig 41572 bp, 33 predicted proteins | sample BogFormECP12_OM1_FD_188238 | JGI IMG/M metagenome (GOLD analysis project Ga0209039, IMG submission 188238) | Bog forest soil microbial communities from Calvert Island, British Columbia, Canada - ECP12_OM1 (SPAdes) (version 2) | ecosystem: Environmental > Aquatic > Freshwater > Wetlands > Bog ...
CACATCTGCTACATCTCCAACCTCGCCAAGTTCAAGTCCCACTACCCCAACTGGCGCATCACCGTCCCCCTCGACGAAATCCTCCGCCAGATCATCGCCAGCCAATCCGACCGAACAGAAAAATCCATCACCGGCTGACCCGTCGGCAGCGATTCTTAATTGGGGGTTGAAGGCCTGATGACGCGATCGATACTCACTCGCTTGTGAAACGGCGGCAGCAGGGAGAAATAGGGCACGGAGCCGAATTCGCTCGGGGCTGTCTCCGCGGTTGGCGCATATTCCAGGCGGTACTGTGGCACGACACTCGGCGTCTGGCTTAGGCCCGGTCTATAGCTGTTCGGCGGGTTCACCACCCAGCGGCTGTTCAAGCAGCCATTGATCTGTAATTCTGTCCAGGCGTTATATTCAAACCCCGCGTCGATGGCGGTCCGCGGCACACCCGCTACCTCAAGCTTTTGCGTCGCGGCGACCCGCGCGCGCGCCAGCGCCCACAGATCTTGTGTGCTCAGAACCCCGTACGAACTCAGCACCACAAGCAAGGCCACCGCAACAGGTCTTGCTCGGTGCCCGGCCAAAGCCCCATACTTCTGCGAGTCAACGGCTAATAAAAGTACCGTTGCCGCCAACGGAAGTATCGGCAACAGGTAACGATCAAATATGTCAAAGTGCGCGGATCGAATGACCATCAGGGCAAAGTAAACCACACTCAGGAGAGACATTGCCGCCAGTGCGAATTTGCCTCCCGTGACATCAAAAAACTGTCGCGAGGCCCGGCGAGCCAGTTCCCGCAAGTTCACTAGTTCACCCGCGAGGATGCAAGCCGCCGTATAGACCACTAGCGCGACCGCCATCCGGATCGGCCTCGTTAGCACAATCGGACGCCCCGGAAGCGGTTGCGACCCATTGATCCCCTCCCAATTCAGCGTACTGAACACCCATGGAAATGAGGCGACCGATGGGTGGATTAGGACTGCTGCAATCATGCCAATCAACATCGCGGAGACGATCAGTTTGCGGGGAAGGGTACCGCTCCACGTTTTCTGCCATGCCTCCCAGACCAACGGCACGGCGGCCGGGAGACACATCAGAAGGGTCATGAGGAGCAACCGGGCCGTTATTCCAATCTCCCATTGGGGTTTTTGCATGGCGATCTTCAGCTCGGAGATCAACGATGATTGCGGTACGACATAAGGTTGCCGGTTGAACCACGCAATGACCCAGGCCACAGCCCCAAGAACCGTAACCCAGGCTGCGAGCGAGACCCACGCAAACAATCTCTGGCTCCGCCTCAGCCACGCCAGATACGGCAGCACCACTAATGGGGCCAGCCACGCCACCTGGCGGCCCATGCCACCCAGAAATCCAAGAATCGCACCCAGCGCCAGCCATCCGTATCCCCCGCCTTCCGGCGATGCCTCGGCGGCTCGTGTTAGCGCGTACAGCGACGCAAACAGGAAGAAGAGGCCCGGCAGATCCGTCATATAGGAAACGGCTACCGGCAGGAAGAGCGGACACAATCCAGATAGTGCTGTGACGAACAGAGCTTCCTTTGCCTGCAAACCGGCCCGCCGCACCAGCAGATAACAGAAAACCACTGAACCAAAGGCGAAGGGGATGGTGCTCAACCGGAGGCAATCGAAGGAAAACCCGAACAGCCGAATGAACAGGGCACCCCAGTAGGCATGCAGGATCATTATTGTGGGTTCCCATCCGTTATATACAAGATGCCCCGTCCGGGCCGCCTGTAGGGCCATCTGGGCGTACGCCGGATCATCGCCATAAGCGATTTCCCCGGCCGGCCAGACGATGACCATTGCTGCGGCCAGAATTGCCACGCAAACAGAGATGTTCCTGAGGTCAGTTTTGTGCGTTACCGGATCGTGGTTTGTCAACCTTCTGAAGGCCCCTTCTGAAATGTTCCTTTCCGACAGCTAATTTATTGCCGAAGCGCCGGATCGATGGGCGCGCGGGCCGGTAGACCCTAATCCAGTGCTCGGGAACGGCTAAACTTTCAATGACCGAATCAATGTGCGGGAGCATCTCCTTGTACTGCGGCATCGGGAAGGTGCTTTGGAGAAGCATTCTGATTCGAACCCACCGCGATGGGTAAAGAATCTTTCTCCAGCACCCTGACATATAAATCCTTTGAACCCACCCTTTGCCAACCTGGCTCCAGGAGTTCGGGGGTGTCCGCATAGAAAAAGGCTGCCCGCGCGCCTGTTTTGGCCAAACAAGAGTACACTCGCTCCCTTCCGCGCGGTTCAGCTCCTAGGAATTTGGAAGTCCCACTCGTTGGCACCTCTGCGACGATCGAATACTGCCCCATCCACGCCCAGTAAGGCACGCGTGCATTCCCGATCATCCCCACTTTTGCCCCTCGTGGCACGCCGACCTTAGCCAGATCATCAACGATTGTGGCCGTATCGCTTGTGCTCGAGCCGGGCGATGAAAAAAACCCCTTTAAGAGGACAGCCGTAGCTCTAGCACCCTGGGTGAGCAAGATTGCCATAAGAATCTTGACGATAAGCATTGGCCTACCGCTGTTTGCGATCAAGACGCCTGTGTAGAGACCAATAAATCCTAGGACCAAAAATGGTGGAATAAACCGGCCCTCTACGTGGACCAGCCAAAACATGACGATTCCGCAGGCTGCGGGGAACCAAAGGAACCACCAAGCCAGCACCGATTTTAACCCTACCGCAAAACCAGCAAACAACAGAAGTAGGATGAATCCCAAGATCAGGTCGCTTTCCGCTTCTAGCATCTCCGCCAAGGTATGCCATCCGACCCGCAGATTCTGCAATTCCTGCCTGAGCTGGAGATGCGGCACGAGTCCCGCGTACCAGCGAGATGGTTCATACCCCGGGAAGTACACTCCCGGCGGGGCTTCGTGCAAGGCAAGGACCTGCGGATTCTCGCATACTTCGTGGAAAATGGGCGGATTCCCTCCGTGAGATAGCCCTTCACCGAGCCAGAACGGCGGCAACCCATTCCCATACATCAAGAAGGCCACTCTTCCGCTCTCGCCAAACGTCGGATGGCCCTCTTTTTTGGAGACCGTATACGCAAAAGGTCCGGCAATCAGAACAAATACGGCAATGCTCGCCAGACATTTAAACCATTTCCATTTCTCTCTGCGGGAAAGAAAAGGAAGCATGCAAAAAAGCAACAATGCCAGCGGGAAGGCAGCAGCCTTTGCGAGATAGCCGAGGGCCAAGGACGCTCCCAAGGCGGCGTAGCTCGGCCAACTGCGGTCACCGCAAAGGATGGCGGCAAGAAAGGCTGCGCTTAGATAGATGAAGGAGGCGACAAGAAGGTCGGGAGTGCACAAAGAGTTCGGCAGCCACTCGAATGTGGCGTACAAAAAAATCGCGCATCCCGTAAAGTACCACCATGTCTCGATACGGGCCCACGCCGCAGGCTTCCAAGCAGCCCGCATTGCGGCGAGCCTTAACGTGTTACTAAGGAAGGCATGGCAGCAGAGCATCGCTAAGAAAAAAACGCCCAGGCTGATGATGTGAGCCCAAAGCACCTCGGTGCTGCTCGACATCAAATGAAGGGACATGGGCACAGCCAGCAGCCAGGAGTATAGGGGACTCCAGAATGCGCTGGCCGATGCAGTCCACCCGTTTGCCAAGAGCTTCTTTGCTCCCCAGAGATACGCTAATAGATCAGGCGAAAGGGTGCCCCGCGAGTACCATGTCTGAAGGATTCCGGCGACCCCGCCGACAAGGGCAAAGATCGCGCCCCTATGCCGATCTGCGTAGCTTTCCCAGTGCGCTACGTTCATCAACCACTTCCCTTCGTCGCTGTGGGAAAAAGTATACCAGACAACTAACCCTGGTCCTTTTTCCCCGCGAGGATCGACCTGCGGCTGCAAACGATGAGTCCAGATTTTTCAGGATCGCGATACGTGAGGGGCCAGGAACAATTTGTCACACGCGCTGCACCGGAACGGCCGCACACTGCAGACGAGGCATGCCGCTCTTACATAGAATCCTCGCCTTCTCTCCCGATGCACTTCCTTGCTTCCACATTTCGGACAAACGCGCTGGCGGGCAATTGGCGGCACTAGCATCTCAATCCTTCCAAGGGGCACAATCCGTAGGCATCCAGTATGCAACAACTTCTTCAAACGCCAAAGGAGCGACGGAACAACCACGGCCGGCTGATCGTGCTGCTATGCTACACCCCGCAATCGCAAATCCCTACATGGAGCAGCCGCTCGATTGCAACCCCTTGCCGTGTACAGTAAGATTTCCTCGTTGCGATTACACTCGATTGTGCGCTTCCCCGCCCCTGGATTGCCCCGAAAGGTCAGGTTTGGCTGAGTTTTTATGGCAAGGCCCATCGTCAGCGTTTTGATCGACACCTACAACCACGAGCGCTTCATTGAGCAGGCCGTTCTCAGCGTTCTGGAACAGGACTTTCCCGCCTCTGACCGCGAAATCCTCGTGGTGGACGACGGCTCACAGGATCGCACCCCGGAGATCGCTGCCAGATTTGCCCCGCAGGTCCGGTTGCTACGCAAAGCCAACGGAGGCCAGGCTTCCGCCTTCAATGCAGGCATCCCGGAATGCCAGGGGGAAATCGTGGCGTTTCTCGATGGCGACGACTGGTGGGTCCCCGGCAAACTGAAGCTTGTGGTGGCAGCGTTCTCGGAGAATCCGGAAGTGGGCATGGTCGGCCACGGTACAACGCACGTCTTCACGGATGGTTCCCAGTTTACGGAAGTCATCGAAGCCGCGCCCCGGTTTTCCCTTGCCTCCCTCGATGGCGCAAAGCTCTTTCTCACTCGCAGGAGCTTCCTTGGCACACGCATGTGCGTGCGAACTCTCATCCTTCGCAAGATCCTGCCTGTGCCGGAGATGATTCGCATCGAGGCCGACGAATTTGTCTTCACCATGGCCGCGGCCTTATCCGACGTCCTCATCCTTCCGGAATCTCTTTTTTTCTATCGCATCCACACGCAGAATCATTTCTCGCTCCACGGTTTCGATCCCGCCAGCGTGCGCCGCAAGCAACAAAGCCTGGACTGCCTGGCCGAGCAGCTCAATATTCGCCTCCGCGCGATCAACTCGCCCGACGAAGTCGTGCGCCTCATCGTGGAGGCCATCTCCGTCGAAGCCAACCAGTTGCGCCTTTCCCTCGGCGACGGTTTCCCTTGGGAAACTGTGAAGACCGAGCTTGCCTTTTACCGCATTCTTCATGGTGATGCGCCGCGATCCCATCGCGCCTTTAAGTACGCCACTTTGTTACCGGCTTTTCTCCTGCCTCCCCGCTGGTTTTACGGCGCGCGCCGCTGGCTCGGTTCCAGCGAACTCTATCGCCGCACCCGCCGCATCTTCTTTCCACCGCCGCAGCCGGGTCATGTGCGCCGGTTTTGGAACGCCAACCCATGAGTCTCGCTTCTTCTTGGAGCTTGCATTGACCTCTTCCCCTAAGCATGCTCCGTTTGCTCTGCGCATCCTGATGGCTTCCTGTGTTCCCGGCCGCCGCGAAGGCGGTGTCGCGGCCATCATCCACAACCTCAGCCGCGAACTCGAGCGCCGCGGCCACACCGTCCGGCATCTTTTCCGAGAGGATTTGATCGACAGTAAAAAAGTTTCCGCCCGCTTTGCCGAGCTTATTTTTTCCATGCGCCTGGGAAAGTACATTGCGCAGCACCGCGGCGAGTTCGATATCGTCAATCTGCATGCCCCCGTCGGTTTTCCCTATGGCTTGCGCCGCCGCCTCTCTCGCTCGCGCAGCTTGCCTCCTTACGTCATGACGCTCCACGGCCTGGAAGAACGCCGCATGCACGTTATGAGCCGCGAAGTCCGTAAGGGCCGCGCCTGGCATTTTTCCTGGAGGAACCGCTTGTGGCAGCGCTGCTACAATTTGCCGCGTTTTCGCTGGTCCATCCGCACCGCAGATGGCGCCCAGGCCATGAGCCGCGATGTCTGGAATATTCTCCAGCTCAAATACAATCTCGATACCGACCGCACCGCCTACGTCCCCAATGGCGTCGAGTCGCGCTTCTTCATTCCTCGCCGTTACGACAATTCCGGACCTCTCAAGCTTCTCTACGCCGGCACGTGGCTGGACCAACGCGGTATTTTCTATCTGCGCGACGCCCTCCTCCGCCTTGCCACGCAGCTTCCCGGCCTGACTATGACCTTTGCCGGATGCGGCTGCCCGCCGGAAGTGATTCGCGAGTTCTTCGGTCCCCAGCTCGCCTCAACGGTTGTGGTTCTGCCCGTTGTCCCCTCGGGTATCATGCAGGAGCTCTACGCCACACACGATATTTTCCTGTTTCCCTCGCTTTTGGAAGGCCTGCCTGTCGTCCTACTGGAAGCCATGGCCTCGGGCATGACTGTAATCACCACCGAAACCTGCGGTATGCCCGATGTGGTCACCGATGATTTCAACGGCCTTCTCATTGCCCCGGCAGATGCTCCGGCCATCGAGGAAGCAGTTCTCCGCCTTGCTGGTTCCTCTGAACTGCGCGAGCGACTGGGCAGGGCGGCGCAAGCGTTCATGACACGATATACTTGGGAGCGCTCCGCCATCAGGCTTGAAAAACTGTTCCGCCACGTCATCGCTCTTGAAGGTCAAATGTCAGGATGATCGCGTCGGGTAGGAATATATCTGGCCTGCACCTCTCAGATTTTCGATGGCGAGGTGCCTTGCTGCTGGACCTGTATTTTTTTGACAGGGAGAAAGTGAATTGAGTAAGGCCAAGGATACAATGCGTCGCGACTGGGATGAACGGGCCCGGCGCGATGCGTTTCTCTATATTGCGAGCTGGCGCAAGGATTGGGATGAAGCCTCTTTCTTTGACTCCGGGGAACAGGATTATCTCCGGCTCGTTCATCCCATTTTGCAGAAGCTTCAGTTTGATCCGTCCAGCAGCACTATGGCCGAACTCGGCTGTGGTGCCGGCCGGATGACGCGGAGTTTCGCCCAACACTTTCAGTCTGTCTTCGCCGTGGACATCTCCGCAGAAATGCAGTCGCGCGCGAAAGAATACCTTCGCTCGTTCTCGAATATCCGCTGGGTCCTTTCAAACGGAGAAACGCTCCCCGGCATCGAGAGTGCTTCGGTGGATGTCGTCTTCAGTTACCTCGTGCTCCAGCATATGCCCACCAAGGAAGTAGTGTTCAGCTCCATCCGGGAAATGATTCGCATCCTGCGTCCCGGCGGAGCCTTTCTTTTTCAGTTCAACGGTTCTAGACAACCCACGATGAATTGGAAAGGGCGGGCCATTTCCGGAATTCTCGATGGCATTGCTTCCCTAGGGCTCCATAGCACGAGCCGGCTCATTGCCAGCATCTTCGGAATCGACCCCGAAATGGTGGGCAAAACCTGGCGCGGCGCCGCTCTGACCTCCGCAGAGATTACGGATGCCGTTCGGTCTGGCCAAGGCTCCCCCGAAGAATTCTTGGATGCAGACACACCGCTGGCTTGGTGCTATGGCCGCAAACATCCTGAGGCCCGCGCGTGATCACACTCGGTCTCAACTATTCCCAGATGCACGATTCCTCCGCCTGCATTGTCCGCGATGGGGAACTTCTATTCGCAGTGGCGGAAGAGCGCATCAGCCGGACGAAGCATGATGCCAGGTTTCCTCAGTTGGCGATTCAAGCTTGCCTCGATTTTGCCAAGATTCACTCGGGAGACATCGACGAAGTCTGCCTCGGATGGCAGCCTGTCGGGCAATTGTACCGGCATGACCTCAGCCTTTACGCTACTGGCCGCTGGCCGCTCAGTTATTTGAACTTCCTCAATTCGACGCGCTATTTCCTCAGCCTTTGGCACCAGGGCGGAGGCGCGCGGCGCTTTACGCGTCAATTTGGGCCGTCCAAGGCGCAATTCCGTTTTGTGGACCATCATTTCGCCCACGCCATCAGCGCCTATTCCTATTCCGGCTTTGACGATGCCGCCATCGTTGTCATGGATGGCCGCGGCGCCTGGGAAGCCACCTCCATCTGGCGCGGCAGCAAAGGCCGCATCGAGCACCTCCAAACCATCAACTGGCCCGATTCCCTCGGCCTCTTCTATGCCCGTTTCACCGAGTTCCTTGGCTTCACTCCCAATGCCGACGAGTGGAAAGTCATGGGTCTCGCTCCCTACGGTGAACCCGGGGTGAATCTCCACGCGTTCCTTGAGCCAGAAGCGTCCCCCTACAAGGTCCACACCGATTTGCTGATGGGCGATGGCAGTGGCTCCTTTGCTGGTTGGCCGGCCTCGCTCGGCTCTCCGCGTGTCCCCGAAACCGATATCGATGACCGTCACAAAAATATCGCTTTCGCCGTTCAGGATTTGTGCGAAGCCGCGATGATGAGCGTCGTCCGGCTCGCCCTCGAAAAAGCGCGCAGCCACAATCTGTGTCTTGCCGGGGGCGTGGCCCTCAATTCCAAAGCCAACGGCAAAATCCTCGCTTCCGGTGCTATCGATCATCTTTTCGTACAGCCCGCTGCTGCCGATGATGGCGTAGCCCTCGGCGCCGCTCTCGCGCCCTATCTCGACGGCGGCCAGCGCCTCCCCATCAAGCCCATGCGCCACGCGTATCTCGGGCCCGCGTTTGATGACCACGCCATCGAAGCCGCTCTCAAGACCTACAAAATTCGCTTCTCGCGGCTCTCCGATCCCGCTGCCACCGCGGCGGATCTGCTTTCCCAGGGCAAGATCCTCGGCTGGTTCCAGGGTCGCATGGAGTTCGGCCCGCGCGCCCTCGGCAGCCGCTCCATCCTGGCCGATCCCCGCGATCCGGGAATGAACGTTAAGGTCAACAACGCGGTGAAGTTTCGCGAGTGGTGGCGCCCTTTTGCTCCCTCGCTCAAGAAGGAAGCCGCGTCCGAATTTCTAGAATCCGCCTTTGACTCGCCGTTTATGATACTCACCGCGCAGGTGCGCCCTGAAAAGCGCAGCGTCATTCCCTCCGTCACGCACGTTGATGGCAGCGCCCGGCCGCAAACCGTCGAGCAAGAAATCAATCCGCTTTATTGGCGGCTCATCGACGAATTTGCCAAGCGCACCGGCGTTCCGGTCATAATGAACACGTCGTTCAACCTGCGCAGTGAAGCCATTGTCCACACTCCCACGGACGCCATCCGCACTTTTTTCAGCTCCGGCATGGACGCCCTGGTTCTCGGCAGCTTCCTTGTGGAGAAATAAAATGACGGAACGGGCAAGCCGCATCGCGAACCTATTCTTGCGCTACGCCTCGCCATTCGCTGAGCTGCGTCGCCTTTCCGTGATCGGCGATGTCCTCAGTTGGGCCGGCCGCAAGCTTCTTCCGCGCGATACCCTCGTCTGGATTCAGATTCAGCACGGCCCCGCGGAAAGCCTATGGATACGCGTCAATCCGCGCACGGGGCAGAACGTCCAGCGGGGGATCGGCGAACCGCAAGTTCAGCAGGCGCTGGTGGATTATCTCCGGCCGGGCATGACGTTTTATGATCTGGGCGCGAATATCGGATACTTCTCGCTCATTGCTGCGCGATTGGTGGGACCCATGGGATACGTGGTTTCGTTTGAGGCGGATCCTGAAATTGCGGCGCGCCTGCGCGAAAATCTGGCCCGCAATCATTTCTCGCACGCGAGGGTTGAACAGAAGGCGGTCTGGTCGGAGACCGCGACCGTGTCTTTTGCGCGTGTGGACCCGAACACTTCGCCGGACCGCGGTCTGGGCCACGTGTCCGCTGAATCTTCCGACGATACCATCACGGTCGAAGGCGTATCTTTGGACAGCTACATCACCCCGCAGAATTCCCCGGATTTGCTGAAGTGCGACGTCGAGGGAGCGGAGGTGGAGGTATTCCGGGGCGCGGACCGGCTGCTCGCGGAAAGACGTACCATTCTGCTGGTTGAGATGCATAGCCCCGAAAATCTTCGTACCCTGGCGCAGAGATTCGCGGAGCTAGGCTACACCGTGCGAAATCTCGACGAGAATCACGTGCTTGCCCTGCCAAAATGACCACTCCCGTCATCGCTCTTCTCGGACGCAGAGACGCGCCCACGGACGCCGTCGAGCAATATTGCCGCTACCTTGGTGCCGCCTTGCAGTCCCATGATTTTCAACTGGAAATTCGCCGCGTTCCCTGGGAGGTTTACGGCTGGCCCGAAGCTCTCAATGCCCTCCGCGCCCAGGCGGCGTCCTGGCGCGGGCGTTGGGTCCTCGTCCAGTACACGGCTCTCGCCTGGTCCGCGCGCGGTTTTCCTCACAAATTCTCTCGTGTCCTGCAAATCTTGAAATCCGTCGGCGCGCGCATCGCCGTCCTCTTTCATGACGTGGAACCCTTCCGGGGGCCGCGCTTCGTCGATAGCCTCCGCACCCGCGTTCAGCTCCACACCATGCGCCGCGCTCTGGCCGCCGCTGACCTGGCCATCTTCACCATTCCTATCGAAAAGCTCTCTTGGCTTGAGGGTTCTTCCTCTCTCGCGCATTTCGTTCCCGTCGGCCCCAACCTTCCGATTCCCATTCCATCGGAGCAGGACTTCAGCCGTGCCGGCAACATTTCTGCCACTCCCACGATCGGTGTCTTCATCATCACTGGTGGCGAGCCCGGCGCCCGCGAAACGAAAATCATTCTCGCCGCCGTCCGCTACGCCGCCCAAAAACGTGGCAAGCTCCGCCTCTCCGTTTTCGGCCGCCACGCCGAACTCCGCGAAGCCGCGCTCCGTGAAGGTCTTCAGGATTTGCCCGTGGAAATATCTGCGGAAGGGGTTCTCGATGATCAGCAGGTGATGGATCGTCTCCGCGCCGCCGATGTGCTGCTCTTCGTCCGCGCCCCGATCTCCACCCGCCGCAGCAGCGCCATTGCAGGCATCGCCGCAGGTGTGCCCGTGGTCGCGTTTACCGGTGCGGAGACCAGTTGGCCCATCACTGATGCCGGCGTACTTCTCACTTCCCCCGGCAATCCCGCCGAACTCCACGAGGCCCTCGTCCGCGTCCTGTCCGATCCCGAACTCCGCGCCAGCCTCCGCCGGCAGAACGCCCTCGCCTACCGCCAACATTTCTCCTGGCCCGCCATCGCCACCCGCTTCGCCGCGTTGCTTACGTCTGCCGAGTAAGCGGCTCTTCACCAGGCTTGGTAGCTTTTCGCCTCGTTAGGATATGCATTGTGCGTTATTATCGCTAGTAATCAACGCTCAAGGATGATTTGAATGTCAGTCTCAAAGTTCATGCTTCGCGCCGTTGTTGTGTCAGCCTGCGCCGTTACGTTGGCTAGCCCTCAATCACCTCCGCCGCGCAAGCCGGAGGAACCCAACTTCGCGGGCGAGCCTTACGTAGTTGAACAACTTCGCACGACCGTTCGGTTCGAGGCGGACGGCAAAGGGCAGCGCGAGATGACCCTCCGTATCCATGTGCAATCGGAATCGGCCGTGCGTGAATTCGGCCTGCTCGTCTATCCATATATGGCGAGTTTTGAATCCCTCGACGTTGTCTATGCCAGGGTTCGGAAACCAGACGGAAGCGTCGTCGGAACCCCTGCCGACGAAATTCAGGAATTGGACTCCGCTGTCAGCCGCGAGGCGCCGATGTACACAGACCAGCGCGAAAAGCACATCGCGGTGAAGTCGCTCGGCGTCGGCGACGTGCTGGAGGCGGACTTGCGGTGGACCATCCACGACCCCATTGCACTCGGTCACTTCTGGTACGACCACAATTTCTTCGACAACGGCATATGCCTGGATGAGCAACTCGAAATTAACGTCCCGCTGGATGTCCCGGTGAAAATCGCAGCTCCGGCTCCTGCGCCTCAGATAAAACAGGAAGGTTCCCGCCGAATCTATACCTTCCATTCTTCTCATTTGCAGAAGGCACAGGAGAAAGACGAGGACCAAAAGATTCCTGCTTGGGAGAAGGATTTCCACGGCAGCGAGCCGCCCGCAATGCGCATCTCCTCGTTTACTTCCTGGGCTGACGTCGGCGCCTGGTATGCCGGCTTGCAGCAGCCGCGCGTACAAGTGACGCCACGCATCCGCTCGACAGCCGAGGAGATAACGAAAGGGAAACTCACGGACGAGGAAAGAATACACGCGATTTACGATTACGTAGCCACGCGGTTCCGCTACATCGGAATCGACTTGGGTGCGGGCCGCTACAGTCCCCATGCTGCGGAGGATGTGCTGGCGAACCGCTATGGCGACTGCAAGGATAAGCACACGCTGTTCGCCGCGCTTCTTGAGGCCGTGGGTTTGCACGCGTATCCGGTGCTTATCAGCTCGAAATTCAAGCTTGACGTGGGCTTGCCCTCGGCCAGCCTGTTTGACCACGTCATCACAGCCATTCCCCAGGGTGAATCTTACCTTTTCCTGGACACGACTCCCGAGGTGGCCCCCTTCGGCCTATTGATCGCATCTCTGCGGGATCGCCAGGCATTGGTTATACCTGCGAATTCTCCAGCCAAGCTCCTGATCACCCCTCCCGATCCTCCCATGCTCAATCGCGAGAAATTCCAGATGGATGCCTCCATCGATTCCCAAGGGACTCTCGACGGCAAAGCGCGCTTCGAGGAGCGCGGGGATCCGGAAGTTGCCCTGCGACTCGCCTATCGCAATACGCCGCAAAACCAGTGGAAAGACTTAACCCAGGTAATTTCTGCGCGCATGGGCTTTGGCGGGACCGTATGCGACGTGGCTGCGGCGCAGCCAGAGAAGACGGCCGATCCGTTCTGGCTCAGCTACGACTACCATCGCACCGATTATTCGAACTGGAAAGAGCATCGCATCACGCTCCCGTTTCCTCCCATATTCCTTCGCGAGCTGAACGAGGCTCAGAAGAAATCCAAGGAACCCCTTCCGTTTGGTTCTCCCCAGGAAATCCTCTATGAAACATCGCTGAAACTACCCGGCGGAATTAGGCCCGTGACTCCTCCGGACGTCGAGCAGGAAAATGACTTTGCCGCATACACCTCGAACTACCGGTTTGAAGGTGGAACTCTTTACGGCTCCCGCCGTTTCTCGCTGAAGTTGCGCGAAGTGCCCGGCACGCAGCGTGCCGTCTACAGCGCCTTTGTCAAGGCCGTAGAGGACGACGCGCAGCGCTGGATTCTTCTGTTTGGTAACTACGATCAAGACTCCCCGCTGGGGAAGGGGCAGGCGCTCCTCAGGGAAGGGAAGATCGCCGAGGCCGTTTCCCTGTTGGAGAAAGCCGCCGCGGAGGATGCTGCCAATCAACAACTCATTTTCACTTTGGGCAGCGCCTACCTGCGCCTTCCCGACGAAGACAAAGCTGTCGAGCAATTCGACAAATTGCTCGCGGGCAGGCCGAATCCATTCCTGTTGAATGAGGTTGCCTACGAGTACGCGAATGCAAATCTTCGCCTGGACGACGCACTCGATTATGCGTCAAGTGCGGTAGAAGACATTTCAGCTGCAACCATGCAGGTCAGCCTGGACTCGGCGAGTCCGGCCAACTTCCTTCTCATGGCCTACTTAGCCGCGGACTGGGACACGCTTGGCTGGGCGAATTTTCGCTCCGGTGACGTTGCGTCCGGCGAAAAATATGTCTACTCCGCCTGGATGCTGTCGCCGAATGCCATTATCGGCGAACACTTGGTGGAGATTTATGAAAAACTTGGAAAGAAGCACGAAGCGGATCATATCTGCCGCTTGGCCCTCGAGGCGCCAGGTCTTCAGCATGAGCCGGATACAAAGGAGAAACTTCTTGCCGCGCAGAAGCGCCTCGGCATTACAGCGCCGGGAACGGGAAACGTCAGCGCGAGATCCTATCATCCGCCGGGCGATGGCAAAATGGAGCTCTCTGAGATGCGCACCATGAAACTGCCACGAAAGATACAGCTTCATGGCAAATCGAAGATGGCTCTTTTTACCATCGCCATTGAGAACAATGCGAGCACCGCAAAAGCACGGTACATCAGCGGCGACAAGGAACTGATTCCCGAAGCCCAGGCGCTGGCCACGGTCAACTATCACCAGCCCTTTCCGGATCATTCGCCTACCCGAATTCTTCGGGCGGGCTGGGTTAGCTGTTCCCAATACGCCAGTGAGTGCTCTCTGGTCCTCTTTCTGGTCGACGATAAACCAAGTCTAGATATGCTCAAACAACAAGCGCAGTGAAATGATTCAGTCCCTCTTCTCTGCGATCTCTGTTACATTTCTTTGTTCTTTGTGGTGAGCTTTTCCCCTCTTCACCGGCACAGCGTTTCCATCAGCAACTCCTTCTTTTCTTCCGCCAAGCGGCTCAGCGTCCCCAGCGACGCCACATAGCCCCCCGCCGCGGCCGCCGTCAGCCCCGTGAACGCCAATGCCGGTATCCACGGATTCCCCAGCAATCTGCCGGCTAGGATGATCACTGTGCAGACTGCTGCCACCACAATTTGTACGCCAAGCGCCGTCCACACTGCGACGCCCGAATTTCGTTGCCCCTTCATCTTCCCGAACTCCATCTTCTTCGGGAAGCTCAGCGACGACCAGTTCGCAATCGTCAATTGACCAATCACCGCGAACGCGCCCGCCCCAATCGTCGCCGCAAACATCGCCGTGCTCGGCCACCCTACGCGCCACACCAGCAGCGCCAGCGACAGGCTCAGCTCCAACGTGACCAGCGCCACCAGAAACAGATTCTTCCCCAGCAGCACATCCTGGAATCGCAGCGGCGCCATGAAGTACGTCTGGATGCCCTTGCCTTCAAACGCAAACGCGTTATACGCCGGCGAAATCAGGATCAAGATCAGGTACGCCATGATGGCCGGGAAAAACATCTCCGGCTTCAACGAATGTTCCCGCAGCGGCGAGCCTTTCCCGAATTGCAGGGTGAAAAACACCACCATGATCGGTGGCAGCAGCAGCGTGAAAAAGGCCATGCCGTTGCGTGTCAGATAGCGGAACTCCTTCAGCACCACGGCGGCAACCGTTGCCGGCACCAACGGCAGCCATTCTCCATTTGCGCTTTGCCCTTTGGCCTTTTCCGCTGAAGCGGCCAGGGCTTTGTTCTTCTTCGCCGATGCGGACGCCGCGCTCTCGCTGATCTCTTCTCCGCGGTATTGCGCGGCGAATCGTCGCCACAATAACCCGCTCGTCACACCCAGCCATACACACAACCCCGCCATACCCAACAGGATGGCCCGCGGATCCCCACGCACCGATCCCGCCACCGCGCTCCCCGCCAATGATCCCGGCAGCCAGGCCAGATAAGGCAAGTACTCTAGAATCTTCGGCGAGGCTGCGCGTCCGTAACGTTGCAGCAAGGGATTCAGGAAGTTCAACGACACCATCGACAACACGAACAACCCGATGAACAACTCTCGTGTCTTGCGCTTCGCCAGTATCTTTTCCAGCCATGATCCAATCAGCCGCTCCAGTGTCACGTTTATCAACACAAATAACACGCTCACACCCGCCATCACCGGCAGCGCTTCCGGGCGCGCCACCGCTGCTCCGAGGACCATCGCTGTCACCCAGCAGACTGCCGATACAGCGGCAAAATCCGCGAATCCGTAGCCCAATCCCAGCAAATAGAATGTGCGCCGGCTCAACGGAAATCGCAGCAGTGTTTTGAACTCAAAATTTGCTCCGAATCCCGCCACAAAAATCGGAAACACCTGCCACCACAAAAAAATGGCCCAGAAAGGAATCGCCATCCAATTGGCCCTGTTTTTCCCCAGAATTGCATATGCCCCGGCATAAAAAGCGACACTCAATCCCAGCACCAGCGACGCGCCGAAAACGCCCACAAAAGTGACTCCCAGCAGGTCCCAGCGGCTATGCTTGCGCTGCAGGCCGTTTTTCAGCAAACTCCACCGCAAGCCTGCAATCAACCGCAATTGCGCCAGCACTCCCGGCATCTGCGCTACGTCAGCCACGTCAGTTCCTCCAGACGCGCCTGTTCCGCGCCGCTTTGCCCCACGATGGAAAGGAAGATCTGCTCCAGCGTTTTTGTTTCGCCCTCGCTGCCGGCAACTCCCGCGCGCAGCTCTTCCAGCGATCCCTGCGCCACCAGCCGGCCCTGGTGGATGATGGCCACGTGGCTGCACAGTCGCTCCACAATCTCCAGCACGTGGGACGTCAGGAAAATCGTCGCGCCGCGCTCCGTCATCCTTCCCAGCAGCGCCTTGAGCGCCCCCGCCGCCAGCGCGTCCACGCCCTCAAACGGTTCATCCAGGAATAAAATGCGCGGCCCGTGGATCACCGCCGCAGCCAGCGCCAGTTTCTTCTGCATGCCGTGCGAATAGTCCGCAATCAGCGTCTTCTCTCGATCGGCCAATTGCATGAATTCCAGCAATTCTTCCGCGCGTTTTTCCGTCGTCGCGCGATCCAATCCGTACATTCTCCCCACAAACCGCAGATATTCTACTCCCGTCAAGCGCTCAAACAGCCCCATCCCTTCCGGCACCACGCCGATCTGGCGCTTCACCTCCACGGGATGCTTTTGAAAATCCAGGCCAAGCAATTCCATGCGCCCCGACGTCGGCGCCAGCAGCCCCGTCAGCATCTTGATCGTCGTGGATTTGCCCGCGCCGTTCGGCCCAAGAAACCCGAAGAAATGGCCCGCTTGTACTTTCAGGTCGATGGCGTCCACCGCCGTAAGCGCCCCAAACGTCCTGGTCAATTCTTCAGTCGCAATCGCGATTTCGCCCATGAATTCCGCCTGTCCTGGCACACCCGAGCACGCCACTCTAGCACTGTTTTATACGCAGCTTAGCGCCGGACTTTTCAATGCGTTACATTTACGTTTAGCTGCTGGGAACCGGCGTTGCTCCTGGCACCTGTGGCCCGCGCCCCGGCAATGCCGCCAGCACTGCCGGAAGCTCCACGCGAAACACCGCACCGCCGGTTTGCCCGTTGTAGCAGAGAATTCTCCCGCCATGCTCCTGCAGGATGCCGTAGCAAATGCTCAGCCCGAGTCCCGTTCCCTTGCCCACGGGTTTTGTGGTGTAGAAAGGATCAAACACCCGGTGCGGCTCGCGGATTCCCGGTCCCGTATCCGAAAACAGGATCACCACGTTGGCGCGATCCCGCAGCGTCCGGATGGTCAGCAAGCCTCCACCCGCCTCGTTCATGGCATCCACGGCATTGTTGATGATGTTGAAGAAGACTTGCATCAATTGGTTGTTGTCGCCGCGCACGCCCGGCAGAACCGATTCCAGCTGCATGTCAATGCGTGACCCCCCGCTGCGCAGGTCGAGCGCGCGCAATTGCACCGCGTTTGTCACCACCGAGTTGATGTCCAGCAGCGTGCGTTCCGGCGGCACCTGCCGCGCAAAACTCAGCAGGTTCTGAACCAGGTTTTTTGTCCGCCGCGCTTGCTCGCGAATTTTCGCCGCCGTGCCCCGTGCGCGGTCCGGCAGCACGGGGTCGTCCGCCAGCAAATCGGAATATCCCAGAATCGCCGTTAGTGGATTGTTGATTTCGTGCGCAGCTCCCGCCGCCAACTGCCCCAGCGACACCAGCTTTTCCGATTGCACCAACTGGGCCTGCAACCGCTGCAGGTTCTCGATCGACAACTCCGATTTCGCCAGCAACCGCGCGCGGTCGGCATCCGCCAGATGCGTGCGCAGAAACACAAGTAGCGCCAGGGGCAGGGAGGCAATCAGCGTCACTGTCAGCCGGAATTCTCTCACCGCTTGCGTGTCGTGCTCCATCCATAGCGCATAAAGTGCAAACACAGGCAGCGACATCACTGCCGCCATGGCGAAGCGGCTGGCCCACACGCTGTCTCCCACTACTGTTTCCAATTCGCCGACAGCGCTGCTCTCCGCCGGCGCGTCCAGTTCATCGCGCCTTTTGTACGCCACCCAGCCCGCATACGCATACCAGAAGAAGACCGTAAGTAGCGGCAAGTCGTACAAACTCCCCGTGTAATACTCGCCATGGCTGATCGCCACGTTTACAGCCAGCGACGTCAGCATGTACAGCGCCGAGGCCCCGAAGAGATGCGCGTACACGTTCCGCCATGCCCCATTCGTCCGCAGCCACAACCACGCGAATCCTCCCATGATCATGATGTGCTGGATATAGTCCAGCACGTTGTAATTGAAGTTGTAGACCCCCAGAGTCGGCGTAGCGTACATCCACGGCAGCACCACAAACACGTACAGGAACGTCCACCACGACAGCAGCAGCGCAAAATCCATGTACCCGAGGCCGATGCGTATTTCACCGCGCTTCAGGTGCGGCCGCATCGCCAGCGCCGCGATCAGCGGAATATTCCGCAGGAAGAAGATGATGTCGCCTGCAAACAGGTCGGGTACCGGCTTGTGCAGGTACACTTCATGGTACGTCCACTCGAATTGGCCGACCATCCACAATGTGCAGCTCAGCGCCACCAGCATCCAGAAAATGTTTCGCCGCCAGTGTGGCGTGCCGGCATTCATCAACAGTCCCGCGTTCGCCAGCAACGGCACAAAGCACTGCGTGATGTCGCCAAAATTGCTGAGTTTCGTCCCGGGTCCCAGGAGATGAGACACCAGGGCGTAGAAGCCAAGGAACACAACCCAGGCCCCCACAAACCACACGGTTGTGCGGGAAGTCGTCACGGTCTTTCTTCTATCTATTCTAGGTGTTTTCCGGGGAGCTCCGGCCCGCCGCGTGTCCCACGGATGGCGTAAGTATCACCGCGCCGTCACCCGCACCCGGGTAAATATCGCAAAGTCCTTGTTTTTCCCCTGCCCCGGGCTGGATGCGTATCTGGCTCCAATGACTCTCCGCCACGGGAATTGTGTAGCCCATGCGCAGTCGTGAGAAACCTGAGCGAACTTGGCAGGATTGTTACACGATAAATTGCAAGCGCGCTGGCAGAATCTTCCTTTGTTGCGCTGATGGTGTGCAAGGATAGCGGCCAGTGACGCTGTTCTTTGGCAAGCTGGCGGAGGAGGAGGGATTCGAACCCCCGAGGCCCTTTCGAGCCTAACGGTTTTCAAGACCGCCGGTTTCAACCGCTCACCCACTCCTCCGTTTCTAATTCTAGCGTACTCTTTGAGTTAGCGGCCACTTTGTGTCATTTTCGCTAGCCATTCGCGGAAAACGAGGAGGCAGATTACTTGCGGTAGATCACGCCGCTTTTCATTACAAAGGAAACCTTTTGCAGGGCCGTGATGTCGTCGAGGGGGTTACCGGGGACAGCGACGATATCCGCAGCGTAGCCGGGTTTGAGGACGCCGATTTTATCCTGCCAGCCCAATAATTTCGCGCCGTTCACGGTGCCGGCCCCGATGGCCGCCAGCGGTGACATTCCGAATTTCACCATCAAGACAAATTCGCGGCCTTGCGTGCCGTGCGGGAATGGGCCGACGTCAGAGCCCATGGCGATGGGAACCCCGGCAGCGAGTTGCCTCTTAAATTCGCTGGCATGCAAATTGACCAACTGGCGCTCGCGGGCGGCGGCTTCGGGCGTGGCGGCATGGTCCGCGAAATATTCGGAGATGGCAAAAGTGGGGACGGCAAAGATTTGTTTTTCGCGCATGATGCGCATGGTCTCGTCGTTCAGTTGATAGGCATGGTCGATGGATTCGACGCCAGCGCGAGCTGCGAAGAGGGTTCCAGGTTCACCGGTGGCATGGACCGCAACACGATGGCCCGTGCGCCCGGCCTCGCGCACGGCGGCGACGAGTTCCTCCTCGGTGTACTGGAATGGAGTGGAGAGGCGGCCGTTCACCCCCGAGTCAGCACCGGTCTCGTAAATCTTGATAAAGTCCGCGCCTTCCTTGATTTGTTCGCGGATGACCGTGACAAGCTCTGCGGCGTTGTTGGCGTAGGTCGCGTTGGGAAGCACGTGCTGCTCAGGGTTGTAGCCGATGGCATCTTCGTGCCCGCCGAGAATGTTGATGGCATTGCCGCTGATGCGCAGGCGTGGGCCGGGAATCTGCCCCTGATTGATGGCGTTGCGCACGGCTGTATCTGCGGAGCCCGCGCCTTCCGTGCCCATGTCGCGCTCAGCAGTGAATCCGGCCATAAGGTCGTCGCGAGCGGCGAGGGTGGCCATGATGGTGCGCTGCGGGACGGATTCCTGAACGGTTTGAAGGTCTTCGGCGCCGGGGTGAAGGAAGAGGTGGACGTGCGCATCAATCAGCCCAGGGAGCAAAGTACTGTCGCCGAGATCAATGATTTCAGCGCCGGAGGGGCGGGTGACGATCGCACCCACTTCGGCTATGGCGTCGCCAGTCACCAGGATTTCGCCGGGGGCGATGATGTGGCCGGATTCGACGTCCAGCAGGCGCGCGGCGTGAAGGACGATAGCGTGCGCTCTTGGCGCAGTTTGGAGCTGTGTTGATTGCGCGGCGAGTAGCGCGCAGGAGAGAAGCGTGAGAACGAAAGCTGGGAAGGTGCGCGGCGTTTTCATGGGTTCGCGGTGATAGTAACATGCGGTGCCGGAAATGTGGGAGCCCACGTATGAGGAGGGAAGAAGAGATTGGCTGGCTGGTCGCGAAGTAACAGAACCATAATCTGCCATGAGATCTCAGGAAGTCGTGATATTATGCGTTACAGTAAACGCTTTTATGCCATTTTGTTCCGGATTCCTGCGAGTGCGTATCCTCGCAAATAAAACCGGTGGCAGGCTAGAGGAGAACAAGTATGGCTTTTGACTCACGCCGTGGCTTCCTGAAACGCGCATCGGCTGCAGGCCTTGCCATTTCTGCACATCATCTGTTGGCGCCCTTCGTGCGAGCTCAAACTGGCGGCTCCGTCAGTCCCGTCTTTCGTTTTGATCTCGACTCCCGCCGGGTCCTCCCGGCTCTCGATCGCAATATCTTCGGCTCTTTTCTGGAGCATCTTGGACGGGCCATCTACGAGGGAATTTACGACCCCAATTCCAAATTCGCCGATGCCAATGGCTTCCGCAAGGATGTGCTGGAGGAAATTCAGAAGCTGCAAGTCCCCATTATCCGCTATCCCGGCGGGAATTTCGTCTCGGGCTACCACTGGCTGGACGGCGTGGGCCCCAGGCAGGATCGTCCCAAAGTGCTGGATAAGGCCTGGAACTCGCTTGAGACCAATCAATTCGGCACCAACGAGTTTCTTCTGTGGTGCAGGACTGTCGGGACGCAGCCGCTGCTCGGCCTGAATCTCGGCACCGGGACACCGGAGTCGGCAGCCGCGCTCGTGGAGTATTGCAATGTGGACAAAGGCACGAAGTGGAGTGACCTTCGGCGGAACCACGGCATAGCCGATCCCCACAAGGTCACGCACTGGTGTCTCGGCAACGAGATGGATGGTCCCTGGCAAATCGGCCACATGTCTGCCGCGGAATACGGTGAAAAGGCCGCCGATGCTGCGCGGCAAATGCGCTACGTAGACCCTTCGCTCAAGCTCATCGCCTGCGGCTCCAGCGGACCCACAATGCCCACCTACCTGGAATGGGATCGCGAAGTTCTCGAACAGTGCTACGACTACGTGGATGCCATCTCGTTGCATCGCTACTTCGACAACACGTCCGAAACCGGCGGAGACACCGGGAAATTCCTGGCCCTCAATCTCAGTATGGAGCGGCAAATCGCGGAAGTTGCCGCCGTTTGCGACTATGTGCGCGGCTGCAAGCGTTCTCCGAAGAAGCTCTGGCTGTCCTTCGACGAATGGAATGTCTGGTACCGTGCCCGCAGCGGCCCTGCCATGGACGGCGGCCGCAAGGAAGCTCCGCACCTGCTCGAGGAAGTGTACAACCTCGAAGACGCCCTCCTGGTTGGCGGCTTGATCAATTCGTTGCTGCGCAACTCCAATCGCGTGCGCGTCGCGTGCCTCGCGCAACTGGTCAACGTCATCGCGCCGATCATGACGAATGCAAATGGTTTCTACCGGCAAACCATCTACCACCCTTACAGCTGGGCGTTGCAATACGCTCGCGGGGCCGCGCTGGACGTTTTGGTGGAACCCGGGCCTTCCTACGAAGTGCCCGGTTACGGTCAAGTTCCCTACCTGGACGTGGCCGGAACGATCAACCCGGACGACGGCACGGTTTCCGTTTTCGTCCTCAACCGCGATCTTTTCAAATCGCACCTGCTCGAATTGAATTGGGAAGCCAAAGCGGGGAGCCGCTTGCTGACTTCCTATGTGCTGACGGGCAGTGACTTGAAAGCGGTGAACGGATTCGATGCAACACAAAGAGTTGTTCCACAACCCGCGGAGAAACCCGTAACGAGCGGCGGTGTGACAAGCATGGAGTTGCCGCCCCGTTCCTATTCCGTGTACCAGTGGGGAATTTAGTCGTTTCCGGGGATAGGGAACGGCTGCTCTTCGTTCATTCAGGCAACAGCCTGGGCATGAAAGGATCTCGTCCAAGATGAAAACGCGAATTTATGTTTCGGCTTTGCTGTTCGCCTGTTTTCTATTCATGTACCAAAGGGCCGGTGTTGCTTCTCATGCCAGCGACAACGGCGCGTCCGGCCGGACAAAACTGGCCGGGCAAATACCCGCTGGGTCCAAGTCGCCAGACGCGCAGCCCATCCTCGCCGCCACTCCCCCGCTTGGGTGGAATAGCTGGGATGGCTATGGAACGACAATCAACGAAGATCAGGTGAAGGCTAACGCCGCGTGGTTCGCGGAGCATCTGAAACCTTCCGGTTGGGAATATGTCGTCATTGACATGGAGTGGTTCGTCACCAACCCCACGCCGGAAGGCAATTCGAAGAACTCTCTCTACGCCCTCGATGCTAATGGCCGGTACATTCCCGCAGAAAAGCGCTTTCCCTCTTCCGTGGGAGGGAAAGGTTTCAAGCCCATCGGCGACTACATTCATTCGCTTGGCCTGAAGTTCGGCATTCATATCCTGCGCGGAATCCCCAAGAGCGCGGTTGCATCGAATGCCCCCATCGCGGGCTCTTCCTACCACGCTTCCGATGCGGCAGACACAGGGGAAAGCTGTCCTTGGAACCCGGACAACTTCGGTGCGGACGCCACAAAGGCCGCAGCGCAGGCCTACTACGATTCCATTGTCTCCCTTTACGCCGGTTGGGGAGTCGATTTAATCAAGGTCGATTGCATCAGCAGCCGTCCGTACCGCGGCGAAGAAATTCGCATGTTGAGTGCCGCGCTCGCGAAGACGGGACGCCCCATTGTGCTGAGCCTCTCACCGGGACCAGCCCCGGTCGAAAAAGTGGAAGAGATGCGCAAGTATGCCCAAATGTGGCGCATCTCCGACGACATCTGGGATATATGGCACAGCAATGTGCAGTACCCGCAAGGCCTCGGCGATCAATTTCAAAATGTCCTGAAATGGACGGGACTCTCGCTACCCGGCCATTGGCCCGATGCGGACATGCTGCCGCTTGCTTATCTTGGTCCCGCTCCCGGCTGGGACCAACCACGCCAGTCGCGGCTGAGTCACGATGAGCAGCGCACCCTGATGACTTTGTGGTCCATTTTTCCCTCGCCTTTGATGATTGGTGGCGATCTGACCAAAGCGGATGCTTGGACTCTTTCGCTGCTTACGAATCCGGAGGTCCTCGCGGTGGATCAGCATTCTTCCGAAAGTCATCCGGTGATCGCCACTGGTACGGCTGTCGTCTGGCTTGCCGAGCCTTCCTCGCATGACGGCTATTACATCGCCGCATTCAACCGTGGGGATTCCCCGCTGGATCTCCATTACTCCTGGAAAGAACTCGGTCTCAAGGACAGCGAGTATGTACAGAGAGATCTCTGGGAGCGGAAGGATCTATCTTCTGCGAAATCTTTTGCCGTTAATCTGTCGGCGCACGCCAGCGTGCTTTACAAGCTGAAGCCGCTGCATACCCTGGCGCGGTAACTTGGTGGACCTATGCTTGGCAGTATAAGGAGCACAACTGTTTCGCCGCTAAAACGTACCACGACAAACATAGGGCTGGGCCCAGTTTGAGAGAGAAATCATGCCTGCCACGATGAAGAGTATCGCGCGAGACTTGGGCGTCTCTGTCGTCACGGTCTCGAAAGTCCTGCACAACCACGCGGATATCGGCCCCGAAACGCGAAAACGTGTTCTGCAGCGCATGAAGGAAGTCAATTACCAGCCAAATCTCTCTGCCCGCGCGCTTTCCACCGGTCGCACTAGCCTCGTCGGCCTGATTGTGCCGGACCTCGTGCATCCATTTTTCGCACAAGTCGCCAAGGGCATTTCGGCGCGCCTCGGTGCGCAAGGGTATAACCTGATCATCGCGTCGTCCGAGGAAAATCGCCAACTGGAACGCCGCGAAGTGGACCAAATGATGGCGCGTGGCGTGGATGCCCTGATTCTAGCGTCCACGGAATCCGATTCCACCAGCCTCGTAAAGCTGACGGAGCGCGGCGTTCCGTTCGTTCTGCTCGACCGGAAGATTCCAGGCCTCCCGGCGCACTTCGTTGGTATTGACGACGTGATGGCCGGCTCGCTTGCAACCCAGCATTTGATTGATATCGGCTGCAAAACGATTGCCCACATTGGCGGTTCCGAGGTTAGCACCGCAATAGATCGCCAGGGCGGCTATATTGCGACACTCGCGAAACATGGTCTGAGCCTTCCCCAAGATTATATCGCCAGGCATGGAGGCGGCGACGATGCGGCGGACAGAAGCGGCTACGGTGCCATGAAGCAGCTTTTGCAGTTGAATCCCAGGCCCGATGGGGTGTTTTGCTGCAACGACCCACTGGCCATGGGTGCTTTCCGCGCCATTCTCGAAGCCGGATTGGATGTACCCAAGGATATCGCCTTGGTGGGCTGCGGAAATGTCCATTATGACGATCTCCTTCGCGTCCCTCTCACGAGCCTCGATCAGGATACAGCCGGCCTCGGTGAAAGCGTCGCCCGCTTGGCCTTGAACATCATCAAGAAGAAAAACGGGGGTCCCCCGGTGAGCGTTCTTCTCCCCACGCGGTTGGTCATGCGTGCCTCCACACAGAAACGGGGTGACGGTTGAACTCTGGAAGAACTGTTGCACCACTCAGGCGCCACGGGGAGGGTAAGTCTCCAATTGTTTTACAGTGGGAAATACTTTACTGTATCGTTTAAATTTAAGCCGTGACATTTCTCTATTCGCTGCACGAAAGGTCTCCCGTTCCCCATGAATCTTTCCTCTTTTAGTCTCGCTGACAAGACTGCGGTTGTACTTGGCGGCACCAGTGGATTGGGTCGAACGCTGGCCCTCGGGCTGGCCGACGCCGGTGCCGATGTGGTTGTTTCCGCGCGCAGGCAGGCGCTCGTCGAGGCGACGGCCTCGGAGATTGAAGCCAAAGGCCGCAAAACACTCCGCGTTCTATCTGACGTGCGAAACAAAGAGTCGCTTATTCGACTCCGCGACGCCGTTCTGAGCGCCTACGGTAAGGTGGATATTCTTGTGAATGCCGCCGGCATCACCCGCAAACTTCCCACGTTGGAAATGACGGAAGGCGACTGGAACGCAATCTTGGACACTAATCTCACCGGTACGCTGCGGGGTTGCCAGGTTTTCGGCGAACCCATGCTGAAGCGCGGTTACGGCCGTGTAATCAACATCGCCTCTCTTGGAACACAACTCGGTTTGTATCAGGTAGCTGCTTACTGCGCCAGCAAGGCCGGCGTCGGCTCACTCACAAAATCCCTGGCTGTCGAATGGTCGCGCCACGGCGTTCTTGTTAACGCAATTGTTCCTGGTGTCTTCCGCACAGATTTGAATGCCGCTCTGCTGGACGGCACCGAGCGCGGACGCGAATTCCTGATACGCACGCCCATGGGCCGCTACGGCAAGGCCGAAGAACTCGTGGGCGCGGCCGTGTTTCTTGCCTCCGACGCCTGCGCTTTCGTTACTGGGGAACTTCTCGCTGTGGATGGAGGATTCCTTGCCAGCGGTGTGAACCAATGAGCACGCTCAGCAGCGAGCTAACAGCTGCCATTTCCAGGCAGCTGGGACGGACGCCGGCCGGTGCTGCTGTTGTTCCCCATTTGGATTGTCCTTCCGGGAAGCCTGAAAACAATGCTTGAGCGAATTGATGCTCACCATCACCTCTGGCATTACATGAAAGAAGAGTACACCTGGATTGCTGAGGGCATGGGCGTGCTGGCACGGGATTTTCTTCCCGAAGATCTGCGGCCAGAACTTTCAGTTTCCGGAATTCAGGGCAGCATCGCCGTTCAGGCCAGGCAAACTCTTGAGGAGACGACGTGGCTGCTGCGCCTCGCCGATGAATTTGACTTCATTCGTGGAGTCGTGGGTTGGGCGCCCCTTGCCGGCCCGGGGTTCCCGGCGGTTATCGAGCGCCTGCAGGAGTCTGAAAAACTGAAGGGCCTCCGCCATGTGATTCAAGATGAAGCGGACGAAGACTTCATGCGTCGGCCGGATTTCAACGCGGGTGTTGCACTACTCAAGCAATACGATCTGGTCTACGACATTTTGATCTTTGAGCGTCATCTTCCGGCAGCCATCTCCTTCGTGGACCGTCATCCTGCACAGACATTCGTTTTGGACCATATTGCGAAACCGCGCATTGGTGACCGCGAACTCGAACCCTGGCGAACGAACATTGGCGAGTTGGCGCGGCGCGAAAATGTCTATTGCAAAGTGTCCGGCATGGTAACGGAGGCCAACTGGAAGAACTGGTCTCCAGCGGACCTGCAAGCTTATTTCGATGTCGTCCTTCAAGCCTTCGGCCCCAAACGCTTGATGGCAGGTTCGGACTGGCCCGTCTGCCTTCTGGCGACGAGCTATCAAACCTGGTTTTCTACCGTGGAGCAATTCATCCGTCCCCTCTCCATCGCAGAACGCGAAATGATTCTCGGCGGTGTGGCCAGTGAAGTATATTCCTTAGCGCGCGGAAGTTCCGGAATCAGGAAGAGATAGACGATGGCGAACCATCAAGTGGGGATTGCCCCGGGCGTACCGGCATCGCCTGGCAGGCATTCATTGTTTCCAGCGGGACAGATCGTTCCCTTTATTCTCGTCACCGCACTTTTCTTCCTCTGGGGAATCCCCAATAACCTGAACGACGTCCTCATCCGGCACTTCATGAAGTCCTTCGAGATTTCCCGCTTTCAGGCTGGTCTGGTGCAATCCGCCTTCTACCTGGGTTATTTCCTTCTGGCGATTCCCGCGGGCCTCATGATGAAGCGAGCAGGCTACAAAACGGGTTTCGTCGTGGGCTTGTTGCTTTTTGCCGCAGGCGCATTCTTGTTTTGGCCGGCGGCGCAGTCCGGAAGTTACGCTTTCTTTCTGTTCGCGCTCTTTGTCATCGCCAGCGGGCTCTCCTTCCTGGAGACGGCTTCCAACCCTTTTATTGCCCAACTCGGCGATCCCGACAGTTCGGAGCGCCGTCTGAATTTCTCGCAGGCGTTCAATCCTCTGGGCTCTATTACCGGGGCGCTGATCGGCACGATATTTATCTTTTCCGGCATTGAACTGAATTCACAGGAAATTGCGGCGCGCCAGGCGGCGCATACCTACGAGGCCTATCTTCGCTTCGAAACCTTGCGCGTAATTCGTCCTTATCTGGTCATCGGTGTCATCGCCGTGGTTTGGGCCCTGCTCATCATCCGCACTAAGTTTCCGGTGATTGCCAGCGAAGGCGAGGCCGACCAAAGCGAGCATGGCAGCTTTCGCCAATTGCTCAGCCAGAGGCATTTCCTCCTTGCCGTTGTCGCGCAGTTTTTTTACGTCGGAGCGCAGGTCGGCACGTGGAGCTACTTCATCACCTACGTTCAGGAGTACGGCCACCGCCCCGAAAAAATCGCCGGATATTTTCTTACGGGCACGCTGGCGGCGTTTGGCGTGGGCCGCTTCGTCTCTGCCTATCTGATGCGTTTCGTCTCGCCGAGCCGCCTGATGGGAGCCTACGCTACGGCGAATATTGTCCTGGTCTCCGTCGCAGTCCTGCACCCGAGCTGGGTCGGCATCTGGTGCATCTTTCTCACCAGCTTCTTCATGTCCCTGATGTTCCCGACGATTTTCGCGCTCGGCCTGAAAGGTCTCGGCCCAAACACCAAAATCGGCGGCTCCTTTCTCGTCATGGCGATTATCGGCGGCGCGGTTCTCACCCCGCTCATGGGCCTGATCTCGGAGAGGTTCCACAGTTTGGCTTTGGGCTACTCCATTCCGCTGATCGCCTACATCTATATTTGTGCTTATTCGTTTTTGGGCTCGCGCCGAGTGGATGTCTCCGCAACCGTTAGCGAACCCGCGAGGTAAAAGCTATGCAATCTCTATCAAGTTTAGCCACCAGAAAAAACCACTGGCGTCCGAGGAGGACAAATGAAAGCAATCCAATTGCGAAATAACGTCTGGCGAGTTCTTGGCTCCGCGGCGTGCCTGGGGCTTCTGCTTCTCGGCCCGGTTCATGTCCTCGCACAAGACTCGACCTCAAGTACAAAGCCAACTGCGTCGCAAACCCCGCAGCAGATGGATCAAGCCTGGCAGAAGGCCAGCGCCAAATACGACGAGACCCGCAAAACTCTCTTGACCGACGTAGACCGCATCGTAAACGCCGGTCCCTATCGTCCCGATTGGGAATCACTTCGCCAATACGAAACTCCGGACTGGTACAAGGACGCCAAGTTTGGCATTTTCATTCATTGGGGCGTTTATTCCGTCCCTGCCTTTGGCAGCGAGTGGTATCCGCGCATGATGTACCAAGAGGGATCCGATGAATACAAGCACCACCTCGCCACGTATGGCCCTCCCTCGACCTTCGGTTACAAGGATTTCATACCGCGTTTCAAAGCCGAGCATTTCGATCCCGTCCAATGGGCCGAGCTCTTTAAGGCCTCAGGCGCCAAGTACGTCGTGCCTGTTTTCGAACACCACGATGGCTTCGCCATGTACGACAGCGGCCTCTCCGATTGGACCGTCGCAAAAATGGGCCCGCACCGCGATATGTATGGTGAACTCGCCAAAGCCCTGCGGGAAAGGGGCCTTCGCCTGGGCGCTTCCTCCCACCGGATCGAACACAATTTCTTCCTCGAGGGCGGCCGGAAGATCGATTCGGACGTGAATGATCCCAGGTATCTCGCCTTCTATGGCCCCGCGCACACCTGGCTGGACGGGCACAAGACCATGCTCCAGGATTGGACCTATCTGAGCAACGAATACCTCGATGATTGGCTCGCCCGCGGTGTGGAAATTGTGGAGAAGTACGAGCCGGACATCATATACTTCGATTGGTGGATCGGGCAGCCCGATGCGCGCAGGCACGTCGCGAAGTTCGCCTCCTTCTACTACAACCACGCCGCAAGTCAGGGCAAGGTGCCCGTGATCAACTACAAGGACAGCGCCCTCGAGGAGCATTCCGCGGTCCTGGATATCGAACGCGGCCAATTGTCAGGCATTCGCCCGCTCTATTGGCAGACCGACACCTCCATCAGCAACAAATCCTGGGGCTACATCGAGAACGACAACTTCAAGTCAGCCGAAACAGTGGTTCACCAACTCGTTGACATCGTCAGCAAGAATGGCAATCTCCTCGTTAACGTTGGGCCACGTTCAGACGGCACCATCCCTGAGGAAGTCCAAGCGATCCTCCGCGACATCGGTTCCTGGCTCAAAGTCAATGGAGAGGCCATCTATAGTACCCGTGCCTGGACCAAGTTCGGCGAAGGCCCCACGACCATCGTCGAGGGCGCTTTTCACGATACGGACACGAAGTCTTTCACCGCGCAGGATTTCCGCTTCACCGCGAAGGGCAATTCTCTCTTCGCCATCGAACTGGCTTGGCCTGAATCAGGTGAAGCCGTCATTCACTCTCTAAACGATGCTGCGCTCTCTGGCCAGAACATTGTCTCCATCTCTCTCTTGAGTCAGGGATCTCCGCTGACATATCAACTCAAATCGGACGGCTTGTACATTCAGTTGCCGCCCCAGAAAGTTGGTAGCTACGCCTATTCGTTCAAGATAGAATTCCAGAAGCCCCCGACGGTGCGAGTTCCCTAGGACCGAGGAAAGCAAGAACGGTCCGACCCGTGCAACTGGCTCCGCAGGCCTGTAGTCTTAAACATTCCAATGAATTGCGTTACAGTAAACGATAACTGTAACGCTTTTTGGAGAAACCACATGCCTCATAACGATCTCGTACTTGTGACTGGTGCCGGTGGATTTATCGGCGGCGCTCTGGTGGCTTCCCTGCGGGCGCAGGGCTACAAGCGCATTCGCGCCGTTGACATCAAGCCTTTGCATCATTGGTACCAGCGCTTCGCGGATGTTGAGAATCTCTCTTTGGATTTGAATGAGAAGCAAAACTGCGAGACGTCGGCCAAGGGCGCCCGTGACATCTACAATCTCGCCGCCAACATGGGTGGCATGGGATTCATCGAGAAAAACAAAGCCCTTTGTATGCTCTCGGTACTGATCAACACGCATATGCTTCAAGCGGCCCTGAAATATGGCGTGGCGCGCTACTTCTACTCATCGTCGGCCTGCGTGTACAACGGCGACAAGCAAACAAGCTTTGAAGCGCCCCTGCTGAAGGAAGCTGATGCCTATCCGGCGCTGGCCGAGGACGGCTATGGCTGGGAAAAGTTGTTTTCCGAGCGTATGTGCCGTCATTTCCGCGAGGACTTCGGCCTATACACCCGCGTGGCGCGCTTCCACAATGTCTACGGCCCCTGGGGCACGTGGTTTGGCGGGCGCGAAAAGGCCCCTGCGGCCATCTGCCGGAAAGTCATTGAAGCGAAATTGTCCAAGAAGCACGAAATCGAAATCTGGGGCACGGGAAATCAAACCCGCAGCTTCATGTATATCGATGATTGTTTGGTGGGCATTCAGAAAATCATGAATTCGGCAATTCTGGAACCCATCAACCTCGGCTCGAGTGAAGCCGTCAGCATTAACCGCTTGGCCGATCTTGTGGAAGGGATTGCAGGCATCCACCTGCAGCGCAAACACGACCTTAACGCGCCGCTGGGGGTAAACGGACGCAACAGCGACAACACGCTGATCAAAAAATACCTGAACTGGGAGCCCAGTATCCCATTGCAGGCTGGCCTGGAAAAGACCTACGCCTGGATTTACGACCAGTATCTTGCTCGCGAGAAGGGTGCGGCTGGGGTTGTACAGGAATTCACCAATACGTCGTCCTGAGTCCGGACCGCAGCGTGACGTTCATGCCGAACCTGACAAGCATGTGGGACTATCTGATCGTTACGGCCGCGAACGATCAGCAGGCCCAGGCTTATGGCCATCAGATTCAGCAGCGTCAGAAAGCCGGTGAAATTCCGCGGGTTCGCAATTGTCTTGTAGTTCCCGACATGGATGGCAGGCGCATTGGCAGCGGGGGAAGCACGCTCCATTCGCTAGCCTGCGTCTTGCATCGCGAGCGGTCCGGCGTTGGTCCCGCCAGTTTTGACGAGGCAAAGGAGATTCTGAGCGGCCTCCGTATTCTGATTGTCCATGCCGGCGGTGACTCCCGCCGCCTGCCGGCCTACTCCCATTGCGGCAAGATGTTCGTTCCCATCCCAGTGAAGGGTCAGCCCGCAGTCGCTTCAACAATTTTTGACCGGCTCGTGCCAGAGTTTCTCAAGCTTCCCGAAGGACCTCGGGGGCAGATCGTGGTCGCCTCTGGTGATGCTTTGCTTCTGTTCAATGCTTCAGCCGTGGAGTTTGCTCGCCCCGGTCTCACGGCCCTGGGATCTTTCGCTTCCTCGAAGGACGCAGCTCATCACGGTGTTTTTTGCGCCGCCAAGGATGGCTCAATAAAACGGTATTTGCAGAAGCCGTCGCCTGACGCGCAACTCGCTGCCGGGGCAATCAACGCGCGAGGGGAATCCGTGCTTGATCTTGGCGTGATGAGTCTTGACGCCAGCGCCGCTATTCAGTTGATGCGCGCCTTCTTTACAAAAGGTTCTCTGGAACATGGCGAAGCAGCGCTGGACTGGAAACCGGAAGCGCGCGTGGCACTTTATTCCCACGGCATCGACCTGTACCGTGAAATTTGTTGCGCCCTGGGGACCGACATGACCTTCGAACAGTATGCAGACAACGTGCGAGCAAGCGGCGCAACCCTCGATGGCCCCCTCCTCGCGGAGTGGTTCGGTTTCCTGCGGCACATACCCTTGCATCTCGACATCCTCCCGCGTTGCAAATTCCTCCACTTCGGCACGACTCGTCAGTTGATTACGAGCGGAATCGCCCTGCTTAAAGAGGACTCAGGCAAACCTGTATCGGCCACTTTGCTCCTGAATAGCGATATTCACTCTGAAATCAACGCGGATCACGCGTGGATTGAAGGTTGTTCTGTTCGCGGCACTTTAACCCTCGAAGGGTTCAATGCCATCGTCGGTGTCGACGTCGTGGAGCCCCTCAGCCTCCCCAAAGATGCCTGCCTTGATATATCAGCCGGAATCAGCCGCGACGGCAAAAAGGTTTGGTTCCTCCGGTATTACGGCATCGATGACACGTTTAAACATTCAGCCGAAGCAGGAGGCACATTTTGTGGCCAGCCTCTTCACAATTGGCTGGGGAAAATTGGTGTAATCCCTTCCGATATCTGGCCACCCGAGGTGCCGGAGCGCGAGCGCACTCTGTGGAACGCTCGCGTGTTTCCGGCATTGCAGGAACACCAGGACTTCCGCAACTGGTTGTGGCTGCTGAATGTCGAGCCCGCAACCCCAGCACAAAAGAGAAGCTTCCTGGCTGCAGACCGGTACAGTTCTTCTGAAATAGCAATCCGCGTTGACCAAACCCAGTTCCTTCTGCGGCGTTCCTGGATTCAATCCGCCCGGATGCCGCATGATGATCGAGGACGCACTCAGGCCCAGAGCCACGTAGTCGATTGTTGACCACAGTTGAAGAGAACGCTGTAGCGAGCCCTTACCAGGACGGTGACTATGCTGAAAAATGGAATCCTCAATCCCGCCATCAATTCGTTGTTGAGCCGTGTGCGTCACACCAACACACTGGTTATCGCGGACCGCGGCTTTCCGTACTGGACGCAAATCGAAACTGTCGATATTTCTCTCGTCGACGATGTGCCGCGCGTTTTGCAAGTGTTCAAGGCAATTCAAGGCAATTTTGTAATTGGCAAAATCGTGATGGCCGAAGAGTTCCGCCGCGTCAACGATCGGCATACCGTACACAGCTTCGAGCAGTGTTTCGGCGAGATTCCGGTGACCTTTGAACCGCACACGCAATTCAAATTGCGCGTCCCCTTGGCCATTGGCTTGATCCGGACCGGCGACACCGTGCAGTACGCGAACATGATCCTTGTGTCGGCATAGTTCTCGCGTTAGCAACGTTCCGGGAAAAGGATTTCCAGTTTGCCCTGGACCAACTCAAGAACTAGGCGACGATTATGGTCTCGGAAAGGGCGCCAAAGATGAACAACCCCATCGGAAAGCTCCCCTATCGAATGGCACTGGCTGGAGGATGGATTGATCAGCCCTTCGTGTCCAGGCTCAACCCTGAGCCACCGGGTTCCATGGTGGTCGTCGGAGTGGAGCCCACCTTCCGCTTCATGGACCGCGCCGGCATGGCAACCAGCACGCGAAACATCGCCGCAAAGCTTTGGAACGGAGCCTTGCCGGAAAAAGATCCAATGGCATTGGTGCGCGAACTATATGAAGCGGAAAACACCGGAAAGGCAAACCCATCCGGTTCTCAGGACATGGCTGGCTTAATATTGCCCGGTATCAACAGGCTGGACTATGACTATGAGTTCGCCGGTGGGTTGTTTCCGGCGCACGTCGAATCCTGCAATGATCCTGACGTCGGCCGCTGGCTGGAGGAAATTCTTCACGTCCTGCCGGTCGCACAACGTCCAGTTGGCTACAGTCCCCTTGGCGAACAACACTTGAACGCCGAATGGGTGCGCCGCCTGGGCCAGTCCGGGAAGGCATGTTTCGCTGCAATACTGGCGAAAGATACTGCGAAGCTGGGTGACTCCCTGAACGAATGCATGAGCTGTTGGGAAGCGCTTCTTCCAAACACCGTCGCCCATCCGCTCATCACGGTAGATTTGCTCGGCTTGCTGGCTTTTTACCAGGAACGCTACGCGGGCGCCATGTATTCCGGTTGTGGGGGCGGATACCTCTACGTGATCTCCGAAGAACCTGTGCCAGGAGCAAGCAAGGTGAAACTCAGGCTCACAGCAAAGCACGAGCACAATGGCCAGGCCGCCGGCAGGGCACCAGGGTCCGCACGCCCGCGCTAATTTCACAATTTCAATCGCTCAATTACTCCTCCGTTTCCAATTCTGGCGTACTCTACGAATTAGCAGGCAGTTTGAAGGAGCGCCAGACGTACCCGTAACGCCCTTCCGGGAATCTTAAGAGGTGACGCCATGAGCAGGTTTCCCACATCGCGCCGTCAATTCTTGAAGCTGGCTGGCGCTGCGGGCGCCGGACTTCTCCGGCCGGGCAGTGCACTCCCGGGAGGCACTTTTCTTGGAGGTGCGGAGTCGCAAGCTTCTGAGCCGCCGGCCGATTATACTCTGCGCATCGCCAACACTCCCATCGAGCTGGCGCCCAACCACATCGTGTCTGCAATTACCTACAACGGTCAATTCCCCGGCCCCCTGCTGCGTTTCAAGGAAGGACAGCAGGCGGTGGTGGATGTTTACAACGACACGGATGCCCCGGAGCAACTCCATTGGCACGGCCAGTTTCTTTCGCCCGATGTAGACGGCGCGGCCGAAGAAGGCACTCCTTTCATTCCTGCGCACGGTAAACGTCGCATTGCGTTCACGCCCCGGCCCGCGGGTTTCCGCTTCTATCACACGCACAATCGAGCTGGAGCCGATCTCCACGCGGGGCAATATAGCGGCCAGGTTGGGCCGGTTTACATCGAACCCAAGCGCGAGCCGGGAAATTTCGACCGCGAGGTTTTCCTCGTCCTCAAGGAGTTTGAACCGTCCTTCAGCCAGGGCGGCGACATGGCCATGGATTTCCTCGCTCCGGCTACCAAAGTGAAAGAGTTGGAAACTGCCGGCGAGTCCGCGATGAAAGCCTCGCTGGCGAAAGGCATGCCGCACGGCTACGAAGTCGGCTACCGGTATTTCACGATCAATGGACGAATGTCGGGGCACGGCGAGCCAGTTCGCGTGAAACACGGCGAGCGCGTGCTCTTCCATATCCTGAATGGTAGCGCCACGGAGATTCGCAGCCTCGCGCTGCCCGGGCACACCTTTCGGGTTGTGGCGCTCGACGGCAACCCCGTTCCCACGCCTGCCGAGCTTCCCGTGCTCTGGCTCGGGACTGCGGAGAGAATTTCCGCCCTCGTCGAAATGAATCATCCGGGCGTGTGGCTGATGGGTGATCTTGCGGACGATGACCGCGCTCACGGCATGGGCGTTGTGGTCGAATACGCTGGACACAAAGGCAAACCGCTGTGGACGCCGCCGAAGCCGTTTCGTTGGAACTATGCGCTGTTCGCGATGCAGGGGGCCAGCGCTTCCGAACCGGATGAACTGATCGAAATGACCTTTGCAAAGCAAAACGCCGCGGACCATGGCTTCAATCTGTGGTCTATTAACGACCAGGTGTTTTCCGGCGAGACGATGACTGCCGCCTATCATCTCCGCCAGGGCCAGCGCTATCGCTTCCGCATGCGCAACGCTAGCGATGATATTCATCCCATCCATCTTCATCGTCACTCTTTCGAGCTCACCAGGATTGCCGGGAAACCTCTGGCGGGGGTGATGAAAGACGTTGTGATGGTCGGCGGATACCAGGAAGTGGAAATCAGCTTTACAGCGGATAATCCCGGACTCACGCTTTTTCATTGCCACCAGCAACTCCACATGGACTTTGGATTCATGAGCCTGTTCGACTACCTATGAGCAAGGGAGAGAGAATAGCAATGGGGACAGTGCCGGAGAATCCCTCTTCAACACTAGCCACGAAAGCTCTCGCTCCGACTAGAAGCCATATCGGTCATTGACCGCTTGACCGCACGCCGGGTCTCCTATAGGCTCTAGCGGCGCTAAACTGTAGTTGCCCCTAGGACCTGGGCCCTTCCTTAGCAAGTCCCGTTCGCAGAAAAAGGAGAGTCACGAGCATGAAAAAAGTCAGCAGCTTTCTATTGGGATTATCACTTGCCGTTACTTGTGTGTGTGTGGCAGCAGCGCAGGAGATGTCGCCTGGGAACGCGTCAATCCCGAAAGTGTTGCAGATCACACGGGAATTCGTTAAACCCGGAAAGGCAGGCATGGCTCACGACAAGACCGAGGACGCTTTCGTTGATGCCATGAGGCGTGCCAAGTGGCCGACGCACTATTTGGGCATGAACTCGCTCTCGGGCAAGTCGCGCGCCTTGTTTCTAACGTGGTACAACTCCTTTGAAGCGTGGCAGAAGGATAGCGATGCGACGGATAAGAACGCCGCTCTTTCCTCAGCCTTGGACCGCGCGAGCATGGCCGATGGCGAACTTCTGGAATCGGTCGACCAGGGCGTATTTTATTTCCACGAAGAGATGAGTCTGCGGCCGCGAGCCGACCTCTCTCAGATGCGCTATCTGGAAGCCACCGTCTTCCACGTGCGCCCGGGCCACGACAAGGAATGGACTGAAGTGGTAAAGATGGCCAAGGCGGGCTATGAGAAGGCCGTGCCCGGTGCGCATTGGGGCATGTACGAGGAAATATACGGCGGCAACGGCGGCACGTATCTCTTGTTGACTTCCCATAAGGCACTTGCGGAAATCGATCAGGCCTTCGCCGAAGGCAAACAATTTGAGGCAGCCTTGGGTGAAGACGGCATGAAGAAATTGGACGAACTGTACGCCGCCAGCGTCGAATCTTCGCAACAGCAATTGTTTGTCTTTAATCCGCACATGAGCTATGTGAAGGATGAATGGATCAAGGCCGATCCAGGATTCTGGAAGCCCAAGGCAACTGCCACATCCGCCACAAAAGCGCCGGCAGAGGACAAGAAGGCAAAGCCTTAGGCATACCAAGGAGGTCAAATTCCGGCTGATCACTAAAACGAGCGTGGAAGTGTGTTTGCCCTCGGTTTTTCTGACAGCCAGAAACTCCTGTTGCATAAACAGCCATTAGGCTCGTTCCGGCTTGGGCCCAAAATCGTGGATGAACGGCTGCGTTTTGCTTCAGGCATTTGTCGGCGGCTCAATCGGATTTCCATTGCAGGCGCGGCGATTCCTGACGGAATTCTGGAAGAATTGCAATTGCAGAACTGCTCGTAAGGTCCCGTCCCCTTCAGCGCAGCCGCCGAATCCTTAGTGTGTCTGGCTGCTACCCCCGGACTGCGGCAGAACCCGCGCGTCAAAATCGATGCCCCAGAAGTGCGGCGCCGGCGTCAGAAATTCCACTCCCACCCGCTGGCCGCGCTCCCCGTTCTCTCCCAGGAACACAATCCGGCATTCCTGCTCTTCCTGGGTCAGAGGGTTGACCAGCACGAGCATCTCGCTGTTGTCCACCTCGTGCCGCAGCATCAGCAGACCTCCATGGGCGTTCACCACCAGAGTTTCGCAGATTTCGCGAAACTTCCGCCCATCGTGAGTGCGGCCCTGGGCCTGCAGCTTCACCTTGTGGAAGACGCGCTGGCTGCGCCGGGACGTCGTATAGAGCGCTTCATTCATGCGCCCATCATGGGGTCCTGCGCGCAAACTCGTCAATTGCCCTTACGGACGGGTGTTTCCCAAGTGCCAATTCGCTTTCTGGGGACTGGCTTGTACCTCGTTCGGGGAGGCCTTACAATAAAAGGAGCGGCTCCGGCATCTTGTCCCGCACCTCGTTTGCATCCCGCTGCCGCACTTTTCTTGGAAATTTTTAAGTTTTCATATAGGCAAGCGAATTTTTGTGCCCGGGGGATTTATGAACCTTACTGAATTTATCGAAAGTCGCCGCGACCAGCATCTCGCGGAACTTCTGGAGTTTCTGCGTATTCCTTCCGTCAGTGCCAAATCCGAAAACAAGCCCGATATCGAGCGCGCCGCCCAATGGGTTGCCGATCACTTGCGTGCCGCGGGCTTCAAAACCGTCGAGATTGTGCCCACGAATCTTCATCCCCTGGTTTACGCGGAATCCCTCGAAGCGCCCGGGAAACCTACCGTCCTCTTCTATGGCCACTATGACGTTCAGCCCGCCGAGCCCCTCGAGTATTGGACCTCGCCCCCCTTCGAGCCCCAATCGCGCGATGGCAATCTCTTTGGCCGGGGCACTGCCGACGACAAAGGCCAGGTGCACATCCACCTGAAAGCCCTGGAATCGCTCCACCAGGTCTACGGGAAATTCCCGGTCAACATCAAAGTGCTGATCGAAGGCGAAGAGGAAGTCGGCAGTGTCAGCCTTTGGGATTATGTCCAAAATCATAAGGAAAAGCTGAAGGCTGACGCTCTCCTCGTTTCCGATACCGCCATGCTCGGCAAAGGCGTGCCCTCCATTACCTATGGTCTCCGCGGCCTCGACTATTATCAGATCGCGCTGACCGGCCCGGTACGCGATCTGCACTCGGGCGTCTATGGCGGTGCCGTCCCCAATCCGCTGACCGTTCTTACGGAACTCTTCGCCAAACTCCACGACAAGAATTTCCGCGTCACCGTGCCCGGCTTTTACGACGACGTCGCCAAGGTTCCTGCCACTGAGCGTAAAGCCCTGACCAAATTGCCTTGGAAGGTGAAGGATTTTGAGCGCGCTGTGGGCGCGCCCGCATACGTCGGCGAGAAGGGCTTCACCACCGTCGAGCGCTTGTGGATTCGCCCAACGCTTGAACTGAACGGCATCTGGGGCGGCTATCAGGGCGAAGGCGCCAAGACCGTCATCCCCTCGAAAGCCTACGCCAAGTTTTCCACTCGGCTCGTTCCCGACCAAAATCCCAAGAAGATCGCCAAGCTTGTCGAGACCCACGTTCGCAAGCTCCTGCCCAGGACCGTACACTGCAAATTCGAGGTCCTCAGCACCGGCAAACCCTGGGTTGCGGCTTATCAAGCGCCGATTTTCCAGGTTGCCCAGGAAGCCCTGCAAAAGGGTTTCGGCAAGAAGGCCGTGTTCATCCGCGAAGGCGGCTCCATTCCCTTCGTCACGCAAATGCACGACACCTTTAAAGTTCCCTGTGTCCTGATTGGCTTCGGCTTGCCCGATGAAAACGCCCACGCACCCGACGAACACATTCTCTTGGAGAACTACTTCAGCGGCATCAAGGCTATCGCTCACTTCTACGAGGACCTGGCGTCCTTGTAGGTGGCTCCTGCGGTGGTTTCACAAAGTGGAAAGCTGTTCCGGCCGGACATTTCCCAGCTCAAACATCATCTTCAGCGTTTGCTCGGTCTCTTTCTCGCGCTCCGGCGAAAGCGGAATATTGTGGGTATATGCGCCCACCGCGCAGTTAAAGTGATTCTCCGGAATGGTATAGAAGGTGCTTCCCTCCGCCGCCAAGCGCCAGAAGCTGCAACCCGACGATTCCGAGCCCTCGAACTTCTTGATTCCCGCAGGTTCCGCGTCCAGATAGGCGACCGCCACGGGCCGCCGCCCCAGCTTCGCCACCGCCGCAATTTCGCGTTCGACTTCGTGCCACTTTGGACTATCACTCATCACCTTTTCTCCTGCATTAAGCTCGGTGCGCAAGAATAGCACAGCGCCGCTGGCCGCAGGTTTGCCTCGGGGCATTGCGCATTACCGCATGAAAGCTGGGCGTTTTGCACATGCCCTTAAAAAAAGTGCGTTTTTCCGGCGATTTTTGCTGTTTTCCCCTTGCGTTCCCCTGTTGCCTTCGCTATAGTGCCTTTCGGCCCGAGTTTTTCCTTATAAACAGGGGTTTTTCGCTCGCGGCTGGCCTCGATACGTTCGGGGTGGATAGACAATTCAGGAGGGTAAGCAGAAGAAATGGCAGCCAAGCCACTGAGCAAAACAAAGATTGTCGCGCACATTGCGGAAAAGGTCGGCACCGCCAAGAAGACCGTTGCTTCCTTTTTCGAGGAGCTTCACAAGCTCGCCGTGAAAGAAGCCAAGGGCGCCGCGGGCAAGTTCGTCATTCCCGGGATCGGCCGCGTTGTAAAGGCTCATCGCAAAGCGCGCATTGGCCGCAATCCCCAGACCGGCGAACAGATCAAGATCAAGGCCAAGACGGTTGTCCGTTTGCGCCCGGCAAAGGTGCTGAAGGATGCCGTTCTGAAGTAGATTCTTTCTCCCGCTCGGGAGATCGTCATATTGAAAACCCCCGGCAGCCTGCGTCCGCAGGTCACCGGGGGTTTTCACTTCACTTCCAAATCTTCAGGGAGTCTCCAACCCTTCTTTCCCCTCCGCCCGCCTACAGCGTCTTCACGTACGCAATCACATCCTTGATCTGCGATACGTCCAAGCTATCCTTAAGTCCCGGCATCAACTGGTCCCCGTTCTCAATCCAAGTCTTTAATGTCTCGTCCGTGATTTTGTTGCCATTCACACTGAACGTGCCGCGCTTGGAAAGGCCCTTCAGGCCAGGCCCAATCTTCTTCTGATCGCTCGTGTCATAGTGGCACACGCTACATTTTTGTTGAAAAAGAGTCTTGCCGCGCGCCACCGTCGCGGCATTGTTGCCCGGTGTCTTGCCGGCTTCTTGCCCTGGCAGCGCGCTTCCGGCCACCAGCGCCACGCATCCTGCCAAAACTGCCAAGCTCAATGAAGACTTCCTCACAGTTCCCCCTTTTTGCTTAATTCAAGACTTCTCTATTTTCCACATTCCGGCGGCCAGTTTCCACCCGCCACCCGTCAAAAAGGACAGTTTGCGGTTATGCACAGCTAGCACCTTCGTACCTTTGACGTTCCTCCAAATCTCCCTTCACAATGGCCTTATGAGTCAGGAGACTTTGACCAGGGCGTGGGAGGTTCTCCAGGACGCCTACCAGGCCCAGATGGAAGGCGACTACGACCGAGCCGCGGAACTCTATCAGTCTTCGCTGGAACTTCATCCCACGGCCGAAGCGCACACCTTTCTGGGCTGGGCCTACCATTTCCAGGGCCGCCTTCTGGAGGCTATTTCCGAATGCAAGCGCGCCATCGAGCTGGATCCCGATTTCGGCAATCCCTATAACGATATTGGCGCTTACCTGATCGAATTGGGGCAGTTCGACGAAGCCATTCCCTGGCTGCAGCAGGCTGTTGAAGCGCGCCGCTACGAACCGCGCCACTTTCCCCACTACAACATGGGCCGTGCATATCTCGGCAAGGAAATGTACGGCCAGGCCATGCGCTGCTTCCAGGAAGCGATCAACGTCGAGCCTCGCTATACCCTCGCGCGCCAGGCGCTCGAATCTCTCCGCCGCATGGTCAACTGATTTCCCTTCGGCAGCTGTGTCGCCGAGACACTTCTCTTGTGGCAACTGCTTTCTGAAGTCGTTCCGTCCAGTCTTCTTAGTGGCCAAACTTCTGGCTAGTCCTCTTGGGTTATCGTTCCAATGTCCACTCACGCATGAACTTGAGGGTGCCCCACCCTTCGCGTATTTTGCGAAGGGTGGACTCTTACGATCGAACACCGCCTGATCTCTTCTCTTTCGTCTAGGTTTTTCATTCATTCTTTTAGAGGGCCACCCACCGTTCCTACACGCTGCTCTTTTCTTCTCTCCCCGGTTTCACAACGCGATCGTAAATCCACAACAGCGCCGTCGTCGTCAATCCAATCCCCGTCAACGCCCACAAAAACCGTTCCGGCCGATGCTGCACTTCGCCAAAATGATGCAGCAGCGCCCCGCCAATGCGGCCTGAAGCAAACGCCCCAATGCCCAGCGGCAAAAATGCAAATCCCATGTACGTGCCCTGCTGCCCCGGCGGGGCCAGCCGCGAAATGTAATCGTAATAGCGC
>Ga0209039_10000416_pt1 | contig 41563 bp, 42 predicted proteins | sample BogFormECP12_OM1_FD_188238 | JGI IMG/M metagenome (GOLD analysis project Ga0209039, IMG submission 188238) | Bog forest soil microbial communities from Calvert Island, British Columbia, Canada - ECP12_OM1 (SPAdes) (version 2) | ecosystem: Environmental > Aquatic > Freshwater > Wetlands > Bog ...
ACCAAGATAGGGGATGTTAAGGCCTGGCTCCAATGAAAGCGTGTCCACGCCGAGGCCAACGAGCCACCATCCTGCCGAGTCTTCAAAACTGCTGCTGGTTCCTCCTGTTTCCCATCCAGATCTATCAAGGTCGATAGCCGCCCAGATGTTCGGATTCGAACTTGTCAACTGGAAATCGGCAACGCTAAGAGAATAAGTTATCGAGCAAGGTCCACCTTCGGGAACCCACGAGTAATTTTCAAAGTGGTTCGCCAGAGTAAGCTCCAAATCCATGTACCTAACCTGCAGCTGGGTCTGGTTGGGGAGAGTTATTGAGCCTGTTCCCCATCCTCCTGCTAGCATTGTTGCTGAGCCAACTGTAGCGAAAGTATTTCCTTCAGATATGCTGTCGAAGAGTGGATCCATGATGTAGGCTCTTGCTTCTTCTATGGCCGTCGCCGTTGATATGAATCCTTTCCACCGTTCATCAGCGTCTGCAGAGAAGCCGCTGTGAATGAATATGCCCGGGATCGAACCTGACCCACTCATTACGAGTGCACCAGTGACAATGCTTCTGTTGTCCGAATCATCTAGATATCCTACGAGATCCCAGAACAAATTCGTGTTGATGATTGGTCTGCTGGCTGAAATCGTAACGGGAAAACCTCCTCGATTGGTATAGGCGCCTTGAGAAGGGTCGAACGCTGCTCTACCGTTCAATTCGCTTGAGACGAAAGAATCCTGCTTTATCGCCAGTGGTCCTCCAGAAACGTTGCATGAAACGTCTTCGCCTAGAAATTGTTTCAGCCCGGCCTGGCAAGGTTGGTTAGGATCATTCAAATCGTCGTAGCCCGGTCCCATGAGGTCCCAGTATTCTGTGTTGCCGAAGTAGTGGAAGCTGTAACCTGCAACGTTGGCCCATATCCAGCCGTCAGTGCTGCAGCAGTTTGCAATCTTGTTAAACCAGTCCTGCCAGTCCACTGCCATTCCCCAAACGCATCCGCCGCCGTCCTCAACGAACCCTCCTATTCCAACGCTGGAGCCCGAATGTGCATTGCCGCTCGCCGCTAAATAGTGGCCTTTCGCAACGAAAATGTAATTCCTCTCCAAACCGGAAGAGCTATTCAATGCGGGCAAATTATAGTTCAAATCAATAGTGTAGCCAGGCTTCAACATCGCGCACACGCCGTCCGGATGCAGAAGGTCGTTGAAAGTCGCGTTTATGCCGCTTAAATCGTGGACGGCTGCAAGCTTGCCTTCATGAACCGTCACGTTCGCCTGTGCCGTCGTGTCCACGCCCGCAAAGTCAACGCTGCATCCTCCGCTGAATGCAAGCCTCAACACGCATTCCGTCGTGTCCGCTGGAACCCACTGACTCAGATTAAGCAGCTGCGTGCTCCAGTAGGCTCTAGGCTGCACGGTACCAATCGTTACCCATTGGCCACCTGGTGCTTGCAGGTTCACGTTAATGCTGGACGAACTGTCCGTTTGCGTTTGCAGAACAAATTTGGCTCCCAAAGAAGTGTTCATGCCTTCGTACGTCAGGTCCAACAGGTCTCCGTTCTGCAAAGTGTACGCGTTGTTGTCCACGCGGCTGAGTTGCGACTCCACATCCGTCCCGCCGTTCACTATGGCAGAGGACGGGGGAAACGGGTTTCCGTAAGTCAAGATTGTGCCGTTCGGGTCCACGCCGACGTTTGCATTTTTGTCGTGATCTGCAGCGAGCAACTGCGTCTGATCGAAATAGTCGATTTTGTCACCGCTTTCATAAAGCCTCAACGCGTAAATTCCGCCTGGATCAGCCGTCAACCCTCCATTGAGAATGTGATAATCCGTTGCTGAGTCGTTCGAGCCCAACAACACCTCGTCGTCCACCGCATATCCTGTTCCGTTCCAAACGTAGACGTAAGGGCAAAAATTAATACCCCTGGTGCAAGAACCACCGCTAAGAGGGCCGGACGCCTGACCTCCCGCTGACGAAAAGGTAACGGTCTCGGTAGCGCATGTGCACAGCTCCTGAGTCGTCCGCGCTAACACTTGAATTGTGTATTCGGAGGCAAAAAGCGGACTTACCGTCGCTTTATATGTTCCCGACGAAGAGTCATAGGTCATAATAGCCGCTCCATTGTCGCCCCCATTGCTTATCCCATTCCATTTTTCACTCCACATCACGGTGGGATATCCCTGTGAAAGCTGAGTGCCCGTCAAGGTTTTCACTGTGGCTTCAACTGTTACGCTACCGTTTATGACTTGACCGTTGAGGGGCGAATCGATTTGGACATATGGACCAAAATAACCATTAGGCATGGGCACCATTTCGCCATGCGTATTGATAACCACAGCTTGTGCAGGGGCGTTAAGCATGAGGTTTTCAAGCGCAGACGCATCTTGCAGGATTTGGGCATTTATGTTTTCGCCAGCCAACTTAACCTTTGTATTGGTATTGGCGTCGGCTACGGCCATGTTTACCCCGTCAATCACTGCGCTGTTATTGCCAACCCATGAAGAACTTGAATCGTTCGCGTCCAATACGTACACGTCGATAGTTCTGCCTTGAGGATCGCAGGTAACGCTAATGAGTTGAGCTGACACGAAGAGTGACAGACAAACGCACACAATCAGAATCAAACCCTTCACTCTCTTAAGACTCATCTTCCTCTCTCCAGAAAACGGTTAACAACCGTCGTATTGTTGACCAGAAAATAAAAGCTTTGCGCACAATGCAAGTCGACAGGCTGCCTCAACGACGAACATTCGCTCACGCCTTTGGCGTCTGACATTCTGCGGCTTACGAGGTTTGCAAAGTAGGTCTGTCACATGGTGATATAAGGACCAGGCGTTTATGCCGTGTCTTTCAAATAACAGCCTTGGGTTGTTCTTGGATTTTTCGAAACGGTAGGGGGCACAAGCGCAGTTACTATCACAGTAATGTTTCAACTGGCGCGTTTGATCTTCACAGTGTTAAGTCACTAATTGTGCAGATGGGCTTTCTTCTAAAGGCATGCCTTAAGTCTTTTCTTTCTCGGCTCTGTTAAGTCTTCGTGAGGTTTGAGTCTGTGTTAACTGTCGTGGGATGTTGCCGTCACTATCAGAAATTGATTCAGTATTCACAAATTATTCATCTTAAGGTTTCATAAGCAAGGATACCTACAGTTGACAGTGGTTGGAGAATTTTGCAAAGAAAAGCCAAACGAAAATTAGTTGAGGAGTTCATCAAACAAAGTTCTGAATTTGGGGAAATTAGATTGGTTACATGTATCGACATGGAACCAGATTCCTAATGTCCTAACGCTATTTTCTATGTCCTTATGGAATAATGATCGAACTTCAGGGGAACCTTTCGAGACTGGAAATATTTGGCTTAGTTTGAATGAAATGACTAGACCTAGTGTTCTGATGAATATTGCCTCACGCCTTTGGATTGAATCCCTGGAAAAGGGGGAGTCATACGCGGAAGAAAGAATCAACGAATTTGTAGATGAATACAGAAATGTCAAGGAAGCTCTAGGAAGACTGCTGCCCAAACAAACCAAAAGCACTAGCAATTGTTCTTGCTTGCCTTCTGAATTTGAGTAACGCATTTGTTTTGTCCTTCGACTTTCAGACTGCCCATTTCAGAGGGAGTTTTTCCGTCAAAGGCTTCGTGTGGTCTCATGAAATTATGAAGACGAGCGTCTCCGATTCCATCCCTTTCTACGCACAACAAATTTGATGTCTGGTCTATCCCGAAAGCTCCGTTTCAGCCGTCCAGTTTCCTTCTCAGCTCGCTTCTTCAAACGGAAGTGTGTTCCAGCATCCACACGAACGGGAAGCTTGCTTTGTTTCCGAGCAACAGCATACTTAGAAGCATGATGCCTCTGATAACTCAAACAGACTCACAAAAGAAAAATGCCAACAAACACACAGTAATATGTCACGCTGATAAACTCAAATATTCTGCTGTTCATATACGAGCTGAAGATGAGAAAATGTCAGTGTTTTGTAGAATAAGAAAGGAAATCCCCTCTGGAACTGTTTTGAAAACTCCTGTTAGGAAAAGTGAGTTTAGAATTGGGTATGAAAAGGACAAAATGGTTTTCTTTGAAGATGACATGGAAAAGCCTTTTTCCAAAACTCCAAGAGCTTGTTGGGATGGATTGCCTGATTTTCTGAGGAATCAAGGCTGGGTCAAGATATGTGTAAAGTTTGATGTTGCTCCACATTGAAGCCTTCAAGAATACATAGATAGATTTCATGATCAAGGTAAGACCCGTTCGGCTGAGGCTAACAATGTAGCTTTTGTGCTTGAGCATCTTGGAATCGTTGAGGTTGACCAAGGGTATTCCCTCGAAAGTGAGACTGAAATAATCATCAACCGAAAAGTAACAGCGTTTCACATCTTCTTATTTTACCGAAGAAGAAACAGAACCATCCCTGAAATCTTTAATATATCCTGCCTTATTCAGAATAATGGAGCAAAAAACGATTCATCGACCATTTTCGTTGACTGACATCTTGAAGTTTGCGCGCAAAGAGGGCGCAGATTTTGAAGAAACAGTTTACCCTTTAGTATGGACTGATGAGTTGAATAAGTTAGCGCGCGAATGATGGAAAGTAAAGCACAGCGGAGCTTTAGCTGTTCAAGACGCAGTTACCTTTTGGGCTTGTTTGAAAAGAACTAAACCTTTGAAAAACCACTATCCCACGACAGTTAACACAGACTCAAACCTCACGAAGACTTAACAAAACCTCTTTCTCCTCAAATGAGTTACTGTGCAGTTTTCTTGCAATAATCTTATAAATTGAACTACTGAATATGATTCAGGAAAAGTCATGCCGAAATCTCCCTCTCGGGTCATGGAAGTTCACGGTTGGGAATGAAAAATACGACAAAAGTAGATGCGTTTCTAGTAATCGTCCTATTATTGCTTTCGATTACGGCAGTTTATGTGCCGAGGAAAGCGTTGGCCACTAATTGTGTTACGGTTATGATGACCCCGCCTCAACAGAATTCATGGATGTATTGGGGAAGCGGCAGCGGAAACGGCACCGTATATGAGATAAGCGTTGACGTGATAATCGCCAACGTCACTGGTATGAGGGCTTGGCAGTTTGGCTTGTTCTGGAACAACAACAACTTAAACTGTGACAGCGCCGTGATCCACAACCCGAGCGTCTGGGGACCAGGCTCTACCATCAGCATAATCGCGAGCGGAGGCATAAACAACGCTTACAATTCGACAAACGGGTACTACTGCGTCGCCACAGCAGCCCAGTATGGTTGTCCTGATTTCAGCGGAACTGTCGACATCGCTACGTTAACATTCCACCAATTGGCAAACGTTTCGGCCACGACACCTCTGAACTTTGACAAGGTTGAGATATGTGACATTCAAGGCAATGATATCGCTTTCTCATCCACAGAAGGCTCTGTCGTCATGAACACGGGTGCGGCGCCGACCGCGGTTTCGATCAGTGGAAATGGAAGTACGATTCAACTGGGTCCATGGCCTTTGAACTGGAGTAATTGGCAGTGTGCTCAATCAAACGATGGCGATACAAGCTATGTGAGCACAGGTTCTAGCGGATGTTGGGGCGAATCTGGCTACGACCTCTATGATGCGAGTTCTCCATGGATACCTTCAGGAGCTACAAATGTCACTGTGTCCGTGCATGTGATTGTACGATCTACATCTGCGTCATACAAAGCCCGCTTTTTCTGCACCATTAACGCGACATCTACAGGATACGAGCAAGGCGGGTGGTTTTTGCCATCCACGACGTACCGAGAATATAATGTCAACTTTACCATTTCGGCAAATGACGGCGCGTCATTGCAGATCGGCGTGTACATAAACCCTGGAACACACATGATACAAGGAATGATGAACTACTACGACGGATACTGCACAGAAGTCTACGCAGTCATCACTTGGATCTAAAAATGGCAAAAACGTGCGATGCGCTAGGCAAACATGTGACCACCACAGAACAGCTGTGGTACATTTCCCTCTTTTCCCTCCAATTTACAGAAGGATCCTGTCCCACGATTCTCTTTGTAGCATTGACTATTCAGAGAGCAGAAATGCCACAATGAACACATAATCTACTAGGGACATCCAGAAAGTGAACAACTACCCATCTGACGTCAGCCTTGCGACAGCAGACGCTTTCAGAAATCTGAAAACAGAGAGTTAAAATGCATGAGTTCTCGACTAAGGATTAGTTGCCCATGAGAAACCGACAACTGGCGTTCGAACGAGACTAGACAACAAAAGCGTGTACTTGCTTTGGTTGAAATACAAAAAATGGAAAATGGTTGAGGAAGCGGTACATATTCAGTTCTAGGGTGGTGGGGCTGCCCGGACTTAGACCCAAATGGGTTCAAGTCCAATGCCTTCTTTATTCTATCCGCGCTTTGGCGCGACCCCAATGACCACGAGTCGCATCGGCTGGAATGTGAAAGTGGGTCGGACCGGACTTAGACCCGAATGGATTCGAGTCCACTGCTTCAAATACCCTGTAACCAGCATTCTCTTTGTCTTAGCCCAATTGGTTTAGAGTTGCCCGTCCCTATGCCCGAACGGTTTCAAGTACTCTTTATCAGAATGTTCCTGACTAATGCGAGAATGACGTCTCAAACCCTGTTAGCCTTCCAGCTATACTGTGCAGAAAACCCAGGTGACGGTTCAAGTCTAGCTGTGATCAAGGTTTGATGCATCTCTTACTTGAAGGCTTAGGCATCATTGAAAACATAGCTCCTTAGAAAGTGTTTACGTATCCCGATAGACCGTGCTGCACGCGGGTGATTTATTCCCCGACGCTTGTATGAGCGTGCTGCGCCAAAAACCAAATTGCATTCTCAGCTGAATCGAGCTTCGACTTGAAGAGGTCCTACTTTGACTTTCAGACAGCGAATCTTAAAGGACAAGGCCATGAATGTCACGCAGAAAAATGTCATCACCGCTACAGCTGGGAGATTCCCAGCGACCAACGATGTTATCGCGCATACGGCAAAAGCAAGACTTAGAATTACGCAAATCACCCGCGTTGCAGGGTCTAGCCAATGCTCTAACCAACGATTCTTCTTGTCAGCGTAATGGGATCGTCTGTCGGGTTTCTTCGCCTTTTTCATTTTTTTTGTCTCTCTAATCAATCTCTGGAAATCTTCAGGTTCCTCGAACTCTTTGTAGACCGAGGCGAACCTGATGTAGGATACTCGGTCGACTTTCCTCAGGTGCTTCATTACGAGGTTTCCGATTTCTCAAGAACTGACTTCGTCTATTCTGAGAGCCATCAAGTTTTGTCTGATGCATCCTGCCAACTCATGGATTTGCTCCATCGTTACAGGTCTTTTCTCGCAGGCTTTTTATGCGCCTCTAACGCGCTACTATTGTATACTTTTGACAATAAATCATATATATTGCCAAATGTATATTGACTAGCATGGGATCAGAATCTTTCGTGCCTCAAAAAGTGGTTGACTACGCAACAATGCATGGAACAATTTCAATAGAAGATATGATGCAAGACCTTGGCATCACCCGAATAACTGCAAAAAACTACCTGAGTCGTCTTGCGAAAATGGATATCACAAAAAGAATAGGAACAGGATTATATAAAGTTGGGAAGGGAACCACAGTCGCCGCTAAACTCCCAAAAGATTTGTCTCTCATTGGTCAGTCAATTGAGGAGCGCTTCCCTATGGCAACAATCGTAATCTGGTCGTTGAGCATGCTTGCTGATTATGCCCATTACGCTATAGGCCGCGATCTAGTCGTTCTCGAAACTGACAGACTTCTTTCTCCAAGCATACGAGACGCACTAATAGAAAGAGGATATCGGGTTGTATTGAACCCCGAAAATAGAGATTTCAAGGAGTATGCCTACTACAATGACAAAGCGCTCTTTGTTCTAGAAAGAAAAGAGAAATATGCAGTATTAGGAGTCGAGGGCTTGTTCATTCCCACGCCGGAAAGGATATGGCTTGACCTCTATTATTTCATCACCAGAAAAGATCTGGCATTTCCACCCAGTGAGTTAGGGCTCATATTTGCGAACATGTTGCGCAAAGAGGGAGTAAAGTTCAACCGTTTTCTGAGATATGCAAGCAGGCGAAATCTGCGGGATGAAATGATAATTTTCCTTTATGATTTGAGACGATCTTCGCAGCTTCCAGTTCCTGAATCTATGCTAGCTGGAAGAAAAGGAGCCCTCTCAACAATAGAAGAGATGGTAAGGGGGACAAGAGAGTGATTGACACGAGCAAGACTATAGGTGCAAATGAAACATTTGATTTTAAGAAAATTCATGACTTTGTTTCTCGGGGTATCATGACAAACCTATCCACCTTAGAGAAAGCCATATTCGGTCTAGAATATGTCGGGCAACTACAAAGAGAGGGTTTGGACCTGATATTCAAAGGCGGATCAGCGGTCCAAATAGTCTTGGGTGATGAATGGACACGTGTTAGCGTTGATATTGATGTATGTATCGACGCTCAAAAAGAAGAGCTTGAAAGTGTTATGGAAAAAATACACGAAAAATTCAGTGAGAATGCTTTCGGATACGAACAGCGGGATAGGCAAATCGGTGGGACCATACCCTTCTATCTTTATAGAGTCGAAACACCATCTTTGACTGAAGAGAGTCGGGTCATTCTTCTGGATGCAATGGGCAGAAAACCCAATTTTGCTACACAAAAGACGCCGCTAAGATCCTTTTTCTTTAAATCTGCAGAAACAGTCACAACACCAACTGTTGGTTCACTTCTTGGAGACAAGCTTTCCACAATTGGGCCAACTTCGATAGGTCGTCACCTTGTTGATAGCAGAAATGGTCTAGAATATGCAAAGCATCTTTTTGATATTGGCGGGCTTCAAGGAGTAGACTTTGACATAGAGCAATGTAGAGCTGCATACGCAGAAGCCATGGGAATACAGTCAAAAATCAGAAACAAGGAATGTGTCCCAGAAGAATGCATTGATGACATGTTATTCACCTGCCAAGTGGCAAGCTTGTCACAGCAAGTTGGAGAACAAGCGATTAGAGAATTGCCCGGTTCTACAGCCGCCAGAGCAGCTTCCGAATTTAGGATTCTGCAAGATGGACTTAGGAGATTTCGTCCATTTTTAGTCCAAACGACAAGCTACACATGGGACGACTTGCGCAGCAACGCCGCCAGAACAGCGCTTATAGCTAAGATATTGAACAGCAAATTGAAAGACGCGAGGGCTCGGCAGATTCTCGACATCCCGCCCCCGAATACCAAAGAACAGATACTGACCTTAGTTGAGCACATTAAGAGAATCCCCAAAAGTGTGAGCTGGTTTATTATTCCTGATGAAATAGTGTACTTCCCGAAAGTTCTGAGCGCTTGGCATAGCTTCTTTTTTCTTGACGAACTCCTGACCAATGGACATTAGATCGTTGATCTCTGGTGCACGCATAAACCATTTGTTAAACTATTCCTCGCCCGCGCTCAAGACCTGACATTCGCACAATGCTTCAGATGCCGGGTTCTCTCCCTTGTCTTGGATCATCAAGTAAGTGAGGGTCGGACCGGACTTAAACCCAAATGGGTTCAAGTCCATTGCTTCAAAACAGTGCGCTATACTCTTTCGCGAGCGTGTTTTGTATGGTGGGGTAGAGGTAGGAGTTGGCGGAGTGAGTTGTTTGTGCAGTGAGTGGCCGTGGTAGGTAATGGGTGGTTGGGGTAAAGTTTTATCCAACCACCACCACCACCTTTACGACGTGGCAAACAGAGCCACGACCGCTGGTCGCGGTCGTGGGGTAAGAGGCTAACTGAGATGCCTCTCAGAAGAGAAGCTACTCAAAGAGGCTCTCTATAACTCTCTTTCATTAAGGGGTCGTTTAGCTCTAGGGGAGCGGGGAGAGAGAGTCTAGTTCGGTTTAATATTTTAACTCAGAAAGCCTGTCAAAAGAGGGTTTCAGAGGGTTATTTGGGTAGTTTTACTAAAACTACGACACTAATTTCAAAAGAAGGGTATTCAGAGGGTCTCGAAGGAGGCTTTTATCCCCTTCAGAGAGCTTCTCAAGAAGGGGGCACCGTCCTTTTTCTGAAGGAGGAATCAAGACGAAAGAACTAACGGTAATATGTCCTACTCATAGGGTAGGTCTGCCTTGCTTCGACCTGACTTGCACTCTCAGAAAGTGCAGGCGTAGGCTAGTGATGGAGGTAACGGAATATGACGCTAGGGAAGCAGAAGCTACCTATGAAGAGGTAAGGGATGCTATAATCAATTCGTGTGTACGTAGAGAGTGCAGAAAGAGAGCTGGTCTTGACAAGGCTTTCCCCATTAGCATTTGTAAGTCTCATGATTGTAGGCTACTTACGAATGATAATCTCTGCATGTTGGGAGGAAATAGAATCAAGAAGAAAGGAGGTAGGCTCTCTTTTGAACAGCCCAAAGGAACTCTGAGAATGAACCGCGATAAAACGCAAGGAATGACATATAGGAAATTCTAGAAAGTCTAGGTTTTTTAGTTCTTGATTAGAAGGCGTACCGTGCACAAAAACACTCTTGCAAATCAGGAGAAAGGGAGTTCCCGTGCACGGCACGTCTTGAAAGTATTAAATGATGCAACAAATTTAAGCCTTGTTCACACAAAACACTGATGAATCTCTCAAATGTCTTTTGGGAAAGTGAGCATTTGTTTCTTTTGAAAGATTCACGGATGTACGGCGCGTGCCGAACTTGACTAGAGTCTTATATTGAGTACGGCTCCAAGAAAAAGAGAGTGGGTTTAGTAGTAGTATGTTATTGTTACGGTTTCTGTCGCTCCGCCTTGTAATATACTGTTGCCGTTCCCTACTTCGACTGATATGCTTGAAGACGGCAAAATTGGAAAGACTGCTGAGTCACCTGCACTTACAACTATTTGTTGGTTAAAGCTCACTCCATGTGAAGAATAGATTACTAAACAGTGAGTGCCAGCAACGCTTGAGCTTTGAACATAGATTGAAACGTATCCTGCATAGTTTGCTGACTCAGTCCATGTAGTGAAAGAGCCTTGCGGTTGACTTATTGTTTGGTCATTTACCCAAATTGTTGAGTTTGCAAGGTTGGCAATATTATAGTAGTTTGCGTATTCTTCGTCTGTATGATGATGGTCAGCAACATAGGCATTGTAAGCAGTAATGTTACCAGAAAGCCATGCTTGCGTCTTACTTAGCAATACTTGTGTTTGACTGAGTGACGTCTCATTTCCACTTAACTCCGTTTGAAGCTCTGTAACTTGATTCATCAAGTTTGTGATATTGGCGTTCAATTGGTCAATTATCTCAGTGGCATTTGTGTTTGTACTGTTGCCTGTAATCGCTGCAAGTTGGGCATTTATGGAGTCTATTGTATTATTCTTATCATTGATTGTCATGGTGTAGTATGCCATAGCCCCGCCCAAGCTAGCAATCAAAAGAACACAAACTATTCCGAGTGCAATAGCAACGCCTCTTCCTACGACTTTCCTTGGTTTCGTTTCGATTGGCTTTGTTTCATCGACTTTTGTTTCACCCATTTTTAAATCCCTAGTTTGTCTTCTGTTGCTGTGCGGATTTAAGATTTCTGTCTTTATTGAATTTCTGCCGTTTTTTCTTTCGCTTCACTGGTTTTCTCTCAAAAAGCAATTTTAAGCCGCTTAAGAACCCTGAAATTAGAGCCACCGAAGCTATCACAATCAAATGAGGGTCGAAATCCAGCAGATAAAATGAAGTGGTTATTTGATTTCCAAATCCCCACTCTGAGCCTAATTTCCATTGATAAAACCATAAGAAACTGAGGAAAAATCCCATAATTGATGAGACTAGGAGAACGTAAAACAGAATCTTGTCAATGACATCTTTTCTTTTTGATTTTGAAAGTATTTTCCAAATTGCTGATGGCGTGCCTATGCCAAATGCAGAAATGACAATCAGAGCTACGTCATTACTAACAAACGAAGTTTGAGGAACCCACTCAGAAGACCCGTATTCTTCACTAACCACCACTATAGTTGTTGTTCCATATTCCGTGAGATAGACAAAAGAAGCAGTACCTTGCTCATCTGAGTAAAGAACAAAACCTCCTTGATTAGTAGTGTTGATTTCTATCGTAGCGTTATTTACTGGAGTCCAAGTCACTCCGTTATCAAGACTTCCCCAGACCTTGATGCTCCAAGGAGTTCCCTCAATTGGGTAGCCAGGTGGAACAACAGTAACCTTCAATTCAGGTGTAGGAACCCCCGAAAGTTGAATGAGCCTCGCGGAAGGCAAAGCGAAAAAAAGAACAATAATCAAGATTCTTATGATGCTAACCTGATTCTTCTTAAACCATTCATTCAAATTGCTTTTTGTCACAATTATCTATAACGCTTGGATTCTGGATATAACTCTAGTTCGCATGCTTTAAGCCAGTTTTCGATTTTGCGGAAGAGTTAAAGCTGAAGTCAATCGATAATGAAAACTGAAAAAGGTATCCTAAATGAATGACAAAGAAGCCATAAAACTATTGGATGAAACTGCCAAACAAATAGATGGTTTGAAAGGGACTTATGCCTTCTCGAAAGAGCACACGAAGTGGATATCGAGTACATTATATTTGCTGGAAGAGATTTTCGGAAAGAAATCAAGGCTTTTTATCACCTTTGCTGGTTTATCGTGGGAGTTTAGGGGAACGTTTATTGCAACGGCAGATGATGCTGAGGAAGAAGAAGCAAAGAGAGACCATGAGGCGTATCTACGAACTCTTGAAACAGCACGGGGAATTATCGAGTCAGGAATTGAATTAATTAAACGAAAGGGAACGGATGCAGTCTACGAAGGCAAGGACACGTCGAAAGAGGCAAGTGAAATACTGAAAATCATCTTTCTCATTGAAAATAGTCTCAGAAAGGCTATAAGAAAACAGCCAACAAGAGAAAGCGAAGTGAGCGACCAACTTGAAACTCTGTTCATAGGAGCAGGTCTTGATAAAGATTTCACAAGAGAAAAAGAACACATCCCCTATTCCAGTAAAACATACATACCCGACTTTGCATTTAAGCGGATTAGCACAATAGTCGAAACGAAATTCTGTGACAAAGCGGGAAGGGATAAGGAAATCATCGCTGAAATAAATGATGATATTGTTGCCTACAAGACAGCATACTCTAATCTGATATTCGTTGTCTACGATACAGGTGGCGTAATAAGAAACGCTGACGAGTTCAAAAGTAGTATTGAAAAGCAACAATCGGTTATTGTAAAAGTGATAAAACACTAGAACAAAGCATTTTTCAAGTCAAAAAAAAGTCATTTTCTTGGACCCTTTTGGTTTTGAGGAAAAGTTATAGGCGTGATAAACATGAAGATTGAAGTGTGAAGGGACAAGCAAATGACTCTATCAGTCTCACTAAAAGTCCCAGATGGTCTTGTTCTTGCCTCTGAGAGCCTTCAAACATTAGAAGGCACAATCACTGGAAAGGGAGAATTAGGAGTAAAATGTCCAAAATGCCAAGAGGAATTCAAAATATCCGACATGCCACTCCCCCCAATAAGAATACCTTCTGGTTCATCACCGACGGCAAACAAGATTTATGTGATTACAAAAAGAGAGCCGAGTTTGGGAGTTGCAGCTTACGGAGCGGCATTTTTGCAGGGACAGACGGTCGAAAGCCATATGAGAAGCTTTGAAGAGCAAAAAGTTGTGGGAAAGGAAACTGTTCAGGAGATTTCACAGAAACTACTCGATTATTTTCAGGCAATTCTTACTAAAGAAGTTGACGTAACGAAACTTCCCGACGGAGCAGTTCCGATAGGTTTTCAAGTTGTCGGTTTTGACCACAATGAAACGGAGGGAAAAATCAACCTAGTTGAAACTGGAAAGACCCCGAAAGTCGCCCCCCAAAATCAGGAGAAAGGCAGATTCGGATGCACAGTCGGAGGCGATGGGAGAGTTGTGCAAAAACTTTGGAAAGAAGACCCGAATATTGCCATTGCACGACCCAGCTATGGATTCATGACGTTACAGGATGCTGTCGATTATGCTATATTTTTGATAAGAACGACTATTGGCTATCAGACGTTCGCAACGATGATTCCAACATGCGGAGGGGAGATTGATGTTATGACTCTTACTTACAACAAAGGCATAGAATGGGTTCAGAAGAAGAAAATTCACGGAGAATATCTTAACGGAGAAGAATCAGAAAGGTGAAATCAGAAACTACCAAATTAGAAAATCCCGCGCATAACCGTTAGCAGCTTTTTCTTCTTTTGTCTTAGGCATATCTAAGCTATTGGCGTAAACTAGGTGGTGATAGAATTCGTGCAGTACTGTCCGTTTGTTCAAACCTCTCTTAGTGAAGTAAGCCCTATCCATTCCGTCAAAGTAGACTGCAATATCTCCGTTGCCTACTTTTCTGCTATCGAGCTTTATTTTCATCCTCCTCACTCCGTAATATTTTGTTAGGAAGTCAACGGCTTTTTGACAACCCTCAAGTTCGTAAACTAGAAAGAACCTCTCACGTACTTTCTTAGGAGGAACTCTAATTCGCTGCCGACACCCTACGACAATGTGACGATCCTAGGTTGCCAAATCGGTTTTTCATCTCTTAGGTATTTGGCGAATAGGAAGGTCTCTTCACTGATTGGGAACCCTATTTGAGTCCTACGTCAGACATTTTCAGATTTGCGGTTCGCCAAATTTACCCCGAAAAAAGTTAGGAGAACAAGCCTTAGCCCGTGCACAAGACTTCATCTTCCCCTTACGTCCCAAAGCTCTTTCTTCAGCAAATCCCTCACAGAAGACCTGATTGCCGAGCTCCGACTTGCGTACATGTCCTTTCTAACAAGTTCATCTAGACCTGCCAGATAAGCTTCGGGCAATAACACCGTTACAAGTTTCAACCCATTTTCCCCTTAGTCATGTCTTTTACAATGTTTCACGGAGCAGAACCTCATAGCGGGTAGTCCAGGCGTGCCATCATTAATCAGTAACCCCCTTCGCAGTTTTATTCTCGAGAACCTTTCGGAGTCGAGCCTGAAAGGCCAGTACTGATTCTTCTAACTGTTCAATGTACCCTCTCATTCCTTCGGAGTTCTTCAATGTCGCATTGTTCGTTTTCCTTAGTTTGTCAATAATTGCATTGACAGCTTGTATATCCGCAATTGCTTTGTCTAGTTCGGCTAGGTCGATGCTTTTTTCAGGTTTGTCGTCAATGGGGGATGCGATCTGAAGTACCTCCAGTATTTCTCTCGCTGTAACCCAGGATCCTTCCTCAAGACAGGCTACTGCTATAGTCAGTTTTTGTTGTGGCCGAAATAGCATCTTTATTGGAGGAAATTCGCTTGGCAGGTTTGCTTTGCTATCGTAAATCAGCATTGCTTGGGAAGCCCCATACTTTCGTGCGTGTCGACATACCTCTTCAACGTGTTTTCCTAAGTACTTCTGAACTCCGGCTTTTCGTTCCAAGGAGATTTTGCGACCATATTCACCACCATTCATGCCCAAGTAAGGAACAACTAAGGCGTCAGGTTCCCCTGGTCCTCCTTTCTGATCTACGAGGTCTTGTGAAAATTGAACCCCCCAGGATTCTACGAGAGTGCTTTCTTTGACACGACCAAAGACTGAAGGCTTGTTAATTAAACTGTTTATGCTGTCACGCAGTTCTCTGACTTGACTGCCAACTGCGTTGTTGGATTTTTCCGCGTTGCTCTTGATTTCGACTAGTTTCTCTTGAAGATCCGTCTTAACTTGCGCGAACTCCTCACTTATGTCCTTAGGAAGTTTTTCTATGAGCCGCCCAAGTTCTTCCGTTAATGGGTTGAACATCTGGTTGAAAATTGTCAAGGGAGTTTCAGTCGAGTTTTTCTCCAAGCTCTCGAGTTTTCCATCGAGTTCTCTCTTTATCTCTAGAAATTCGTTTCTAATGCCTAGTGGAGCTTTTTCTATCAACTCACCCAGGCGCCCCATAACCTGATTCGCATTGCTGACGAGCGTTGCAGTTGGGCTTATTACCACGCGAGAAATTTCCTCCTGAATCTTCTTGAAATACAAATCGAGCGCTGACTTGTCTGAAACTTCAAGGGTGATTCCCGGAACTTTTTCACACATAATGCGTAAAATGGTGAATGCTTCATCTAGAGTGCCTTCTGCAGAGCATTCCTGAAGAAACTTCATGTTGGATTCAGCTATTGACAGTTCATTTCGCAGCACTTTTTTTCCACATATTGGACAAGTTGCTTCATCCAATTCATGGATAGGCTTCAACAATGATGCCATTAATCAACACCTATATGCTTATGTGATTATATGCTCAAGACTTATAAGTTTTACGCTCATACACCTGTATGGTTATATGCAATGCCCAAGCGCCGCACGACAATAATTGTAGACGACGAACTCTGGAAACGCTTTCTAACATATGTGGTTCAAAAGCATGGCGCTGCAAAAAAAGCAAGCATTGAGGTAGAGGCTGCAGTTCAAGAATATTTGGATAGGCACGAAAAATAGCGTACTACCTTGATGCTCAATGTCTCACATTCGATTAAGCCACTAGACTAATGTCAACCGATTCATAAAGAGAATATGCAACATTGTAGAACACAAAGACAATGAGTCCATCAACGACGTTAGAAAGTGTCATACTTGAAAACTTAATGAGCTGAATCTGATGATAAGTCTTATGTTTAAAGGTATCGTATGCTACGTTTTGGGTGCGTCATGGCTAGCTTCCTTTCTCCTCTGGAGTATTCCAGAAAATGTCGCTTGTCATGACGCATCCATTTCCTAAGAAACGAACTATCCAATAACCAGAGGAAAATCGTATCCGACGAAAAGTAGCACGTTCACAAATCCAATGTAGAGGTAACAGAACCATCGTTAGCTATCACCCGGCACGCACCACTATGAACCATCACTCTAAGATGCACCAGAACCTTCTTTGACAAACCTCTTATGAGAGAAAGCTGATCTAGGTTAAAGGGAAGGGAGACAGGTTGTTCAGAAAGACTGTTTCTGCAATAATGCTATCCTTACTGGTAATCAGCATGTTGACTTTGGCATTTAAGATTCAAATAGTCAAAGCAGACGATGGAACCATTTACATTAATTCTGACGGAAGCATAACGCCGTCAACTGCTCCTATCTATACTGCAGATAACGTAACATACACTTTCGCGACTGACATTGGCTTCCCGACTTATTCGGGATTAATGGTTCAAAGAAGCAACATAATAGTAAATGGAAATGGACATACACTTATTGGCAGCGGAACTTCGCAAGGCACCGGTCTTTGGATTGACTATGGCACAGGAGACTTAATCGAGAACATGACCATCAGTAACTTTGCCGACGCCATATATGTACTTGGAGATGACAATACTATCAGCGGAGACAACATAACACGAAACAGTTATGGCTTAGAGGCAGGGTACAGTTCCAACATCGCTGTAAACGGAAATAACCTAACACAGAATGGGTGTGGCGTCTTTCTCGGATCTTCTTCAGGTAGCTGCGTCGGTGAAAACAGTATACTAAACGGCGGAACAGGTATTGCCATGTTCGGTGGTTCTTGCAACAACAACGTGAGTGATAACGATGTGGAGAACTGCGCATGTGGCATTTTTATCGACGGCAATCCATTCAATGCTCCCTGCTATAGAAATTCGATTTACCATAACAATTTAATCAATAATACAAACGAGGCTTCAGGCAGTAATTTGTCAAATTTCTGGGACGATGGTTACCCATCAGGCGGCAATTACTGGAGCGATTATAGGGCAAGATATCCAAACGCTTCTGAAATAGACAGCTCAGGCATCTGGAATACGCCATATGCCATCGTCAGTACTCAGGGATTTGGTTGTAACAATACTGACAGATTTCCACTTGTGAATCCTCGCCCATCAGCTTCAACGACAATGTACACAGTCACATTTAATGAAACTGGGTTGCCTCCCGATGTCTTATGGTACGTGACTCTTGACGGCGTAGGAAATTCCTCGAAGACTGAAAGCATTACGTTTGTTGAACCTAACGGTGTTCACGGTTTCACAGTAGAACCTGTTTCTGATTATTCTTGTTCACCTTCCTCGGGTAATGTTACTATAAATGGTGACGATGTCACGGTTGACATAGTTTTCCAACCCCAGTTAACAGGCAACTTGATATTAGGAGACAATTTTCAGATAGACACGGAATTGAACACTGTATTGTGGAGAGTGAACTCTCCAATGCTACACAGTATCGCTGATTTTGAATCATCAGCTTTCACCGAAGGCGTCTCAGTTGGATACCCTAACTTGCCTATGGACTTCTCAGGTCAAGGCTTGGACTGGGGCATGACAGGAAATGGCGCCATGTCTGGGATTACCTCCAACCTAGTGTTTACGCCCCCCTATGTGATCGAAGTTAATGCTTCAATCTCATCTATGTCAGGAGGAAACCCTGTCGCGATTTTCCTAACTAATAACGATACTTCGTCGCTCATAGCTTTATTTGTGTCGAACAGGATTTGGGTTCAGGTTGGATCAAACCTCCCGAGTCACATTTATGATAATGTGCAGTTTGATACAATCTACACTTTCAAAATCAACGTTACTCTCTCTTCATTGGAAGTGAGCGTTTTAGAAGGCACTCAGGAACTAGCGTACTATCCACTAAGCTTGAGTGCGTTAACCGACTATGGGTACTACCTTACGCTAGGATGCTTTGCAGGCAGGTTTGAAGGAGAAGGGCCGCTAAATTCTCCTACAGTAGGATCATGCTTAGCCTCAGTGGAAGCCACTTCAGAGGATACGTGGAACTTAACGGTGAGTGTCAATGATGTCACTTCCCAGCCACTACAAAATGTAAATGTCGTAGTCACCAACCTTTTCGGAAACATCAATTATACTGCGAATACAGGTGCCGAGGGCACATCACTTTTCACAGAGCTCGTATCAGGCTTCTACACTGTATGCGCACAGGTATCACAAGGCGGCAACGTGATAACTAACGAAGTCAACGTCTCAATAGGCGATAATTCAAATCCGTCGCAAGAGGAGCTATCTGCAAGCCTTCCCCTTTCAATTCCACCCCCACCTCCTCTGTCTGTTTATCTCTGGCTTTCCAGAGATCCCGTGGGTCTACCTCCGATCGATGAGACCTTCGCCGCGGTTCCATGCGGCTGGGTAGGAAACTACACTTGGACTTGGGACATTAACGGAACGATTATTCCTGGAGATGAAGTGTACGACAGAGTGTTCAGCGTTCCAGGTTCCACATATGAGGTAAATGCGACAGTCAAGTCTGAGGGCACTTGGTACGGCAATCCCAAAGGGGCAGAGTCCTCGATTAGTGGAAACATAATGGTTGATGTTAATGATACACCATTTTTGGCATCAGTCATTCCTACCGCAAATCTGAACTATATTCCAATAACCTACAACGGGTTTTCCAACGAGGCCGTGATGTACATTGATCAAGGAAAAGTGTTCATCGCGAACGCAACCGTAACAGACATTTATCCAGTCAGAATACCCTTGCCCGATTGGCTTAGCTCTCTTCTAGGAATGGAAGATGCATTTCAAGGAGTAGCGCTTAGCGACAACGCTGGCTCGGTCGACACTGGACAGATTATCCAGCCTGAGTCGGATATTGCATTGATAAACCAGTCTCTCCCAACTGGCACTCCAACAGAGATCACATCCCTAATTGGCTACAAGTTTAACGTTATCATAGATCCATACGCTAAGTGGGCATTAATGAGCGATCTTGTGACGGCAGTAATGGGTGCCATTGGGTTTTTAGGCGAGTTCAAGGAAGATGTCCCCGCACCGCTTTTGACAAAGGTTATTGATGCAGTTGTCGGTGCAGTAGAAGGTAGTCTACAAGAAAGCGTGTACAGGTTTGGCCTTGATTTGGACATGAACACAAATAATATAATCGGATGTCTGAGTTCTCACATGCAAGAGTTCTTGGAGCTCGTCAAGTCCGTTCTTCAGACCCTGGTGGCCTCATCCAGTCCCATCCTCAGAGAACTCATTCCAGATTCGCTGTATCCTGGACAGGCAGAGAAAATTATCGACGCTATAGGGCCCATAGTCGTTGATGCTCTGGCCGATCTGGCAGGTGTTGGCATCTTCAAGGCCGTGGCGGACTTTACAGTGGATTTTGCAGCAATCTTCGCCACGTTGGCGAAAGGTCAAATCACACAAGAATACAAGATATCCAGTCTTACGCCCATGTCCTCATTCACGGTTCAGGGGCATAGTCCTGCGCCATATGTGACTGTGCAGAATGGTGCAGAAACATATGGTTACAATGGCAGCTGGGTCAGCTCAACCTCAAACTTCGTGTTTTCCGACTACACGACAGATGAGTATTCTTTCGCGATTGAAGATCCTGCTTCTGTACGGATGATTGTGCAGACGCCCCCTGGCGAGTCCTCGAGCGCTTACGATATAATGTTGTATCATAACGGCACAGATGCCAACATATCTGGAGATGTTACTGCAGGAAAACCGCAGGCATACACGATAACATATGGATCTGACTACATCAACGTTACCGCCGCCAGCTTTGTTTGGAGTCCAAGCGTGCCAGCAGTCAATGATGCAATAACTTTCAACGGTTCATCTTCAACGGCTGGTCAAGGAACGATAGGGAGCTACGCGTGGAGTTTCGGTGACGGTCAGACAGGCTCGGGTCCAATAGTCACACATACGTATTCTACTCCAGGAAACTACACGGTAACCCTAAACGTTACGGACACCCAAGGCGATTGTGGCATTCAACAACAAGAGATTCAAGTGTTTCAAGGCGGGCAATACAACATCACCTTCAGTCAAACAGGGGTGGGCTCAGACTTTAAGGGTACAATAATCACGATCGACGGAACAAGTTATTCCACAAGCGAACTTCCACTATCTTTCCTGTGGGATGAAGGTTCAAGTCACAGCTTCTCCTTTGCTTCAGCGTTAAATGTGAATGCCAGCCGCGGGTATTTTTGGTGGTCCACTTCCGGCTTGTCCAGCCTCAAGAATGATACATTGACCGTTACGACTTCCGGAAACATTACTGCAACGTTTGGTTTGATAGGGGACCTTAACCATGACGGCAGAGTTTCTTTGACGGATTTGGTCCTGTTTTCGGCTGCATGGCGTTCGCATCCAGGAGATACAAATTGGAACTCCGAATGCGATATTGCGCCTCCATACGGCGTAATAAGCCTAAGCGACTTGGTTACTCTTGCAATGCACTACGGACAACACTACCCCTAACCCTCTTTTCATAATTCTGGCGAGCGTGCAAAGGAGAAAACAAGAAGGCGAAGTCAGTGGCCGACTCTTGCTTGACAAGACTCTGCGATATATGCGGAACCCGTATTCAGGGAGGAAGCTTTCACTGTCCAAAATGCGATATTTGCATCTGCTTTACTTGTGGAATAGAAATGTTGTTCAAAGAGAATTATCCAGCTAACTGTCCAAAGTGCGGAGCAAAACTTGAAGATTCACTGTTCCCACTTCTAAATGTCACACGCAAGATATTGGACGAGACCTAGCTCCGGGTTCCAAAACGTGCATCTTTTAAGCGCAACTATCAGATATAAATATAGAGTCAATCAGTATGACCTCGGTTCCTAGTCCACCCATTCCTGAAAATACTCATCGAAATGGAATTGCAGAGATTGCCCAAACTGTAATCTTTTCAATCATTAGTTTAGCGTTAGGGCACTTCTGCGTAATACTGCCAACGCAGACGGGAGCTGGAGTAAACAATCAAGCAGAAGTATCAGATATGGTAAGCGAAAAACAACCCTTTCAAATAGATTTTTCCAATAACGAGCTGTTAAACGGCAGTTCCATTCAAGTAACTAGTCCTATTACCAATGGAAATCAAAGCCATGTTGTGCGTGTAGGCGGAATATCTTACAGTGCTACAATCCAAACCTATAGCGGCACCCGCTAGCGTCAAAGCAGCCTATATGGCAGATGCTTCGATAAGATTTCTTCTGGGCTACTCGCCTTGGCTAATCTTCTAGCGCTGTTCTTTCTTTTTCAAGATGGCCTTTTCTTTGTCGAGTTTTATCAAATCGAATAGATATGTTGATAGCGATTCGTATCGTAGAGTTTCGGCCCGGTATCGAGCCCACGCCCACAATTCCTCGTCAACGAGAAATATGTTGGTTCGCTTGTGCTTGTGGATCATGCCTTCTTCGTTTTAGATACGCCTTATGTAGTTTTTAACACTTTTGCTGCATATGTAGTATATGTAGTAACACTTAAATACTTGTGTGATGCAAATGTAGTAAATGTAGTAAGAAGAGGACTAACATGACTGTAAACATGAGCTCAAAAAAAGGCTCACCTTTCCTTTACACACTCAACAAAACTGACACTTTTGTCAAATCATTTCGCAAGTTGGATGGTAACGTGCAAAGAATGCTCGACAAGAGTATGCTGGATTCCTTGTCAAGGACACCCTTTGAAACAAAAAGGCTGGTTTCCCCCGTACTGAAGGGCAAAAGAAGCCTTAGAAAGGGAGATTACAGAATTATATTTGCAATTTGTGGAGAATGCAGAGAGCTGGGCGAAATTCAGGCCAACAATTGTACAAACTGCAGAATCCACGGAACAGATGACATCGTAGTTTTCAACTGCGCCCACCGAAAACACGCCTACGATGTTTGACCAAGGAGAACTTTTTGATGGACGACAAATCAAACCACACAGATCCATCGAACGAACGAGCTTTCGGCATCACGCCATCGCGCAAATTGGCCGAAAAGAAAGAGTTTAACCGAAGAGAACTAAGAGGGCTTTCAATTGTAGCTAAAGGAAACATGATAAAGAGGACTGATGAAAACACATACCTAGTTAGATCATCAGACATGGAAAGATGGTACAAGGTATCTTGGAACGGAAAACGATGGGTTTGCGAATGCAAGGATCATGAGAAAAGAGCTCAGTCGTGCAAACATGTATATGCCGTCCTCTTTCTCAGCAGGCTACCATACATCTTGATGGCTAATTTTCAATCCGGAGAAATTAGATGCCCAAAATGCAATTCGAACTCCACAATAAGGAAAGGATTAACTTCAAGCAAAGAATTCGCATCCCAGAGATACATGTGCAAGGAATGCAAAAACAAATTCACCGATAAAGGTGAAAGCAAGGGTCTAAAAGGAAACCCTCTTGCAGTCGTAGCGACCGCGGACCTCTATTTTAAAGGATTGAGTCTTCGTCAGATAGAGCATCATATGAGAAGTATTTACTCATTGAACGTTTCTTATCCAACAATTCATCGCTGGGTAAGACGTATCATCAGACACATGAAATCGCTTGAAAAGGAACACAGTCTAGAGGGCGGAAAACGGTGGCACATCGACGAAACCGAGATAAGAATTGATGGGGAGCTCGCTTATGTCTGGAATGCCCTGAGTGCAGAAACAAAAATACTTTTAGCAAGTGAAGTCACTTACGGGAGAACAAGCGCAGATGCAGAAATGGTTATTCGAGAAGCACTAAAAAGGGCAAAAGCTCCACCTGAAGAAATTGTGACGGATGGGTTGAAAAGTTACAATGTTGCTTTAGCAAAAGATTACGGCTGTCGTATAGCACACGTATCAAAGCCACATTTCGCAGATCCCAAAAATAATAATTTAGTGGAGCGTGTCAATGGGACAATGAAGACACGAATTAGGGGTTTTAGGAGACTCGATAACCTGTCTTCTTCAGCTGAACTTATTGACGGACTACGGCTCTACTACGACAACTCGAGGCCACATTCTTCTCTCAGAGGCAAAACCCCTGTCGAAGCCAGTTCAAAATTGAGTAACGATGATAAAGTAAGGAATTGACCTGGCTATATTACCAATTAAGGAATCGAACTAAGGTTGAGTCCTTAAGTTTGGGGGTCTCTCGTCTCTTGCCCTTAACCAACTTCAATTGTTCCGAGGCCAGTTTGAGAAGTGGAAGCCAGCTGTGAACCCCATCGATTGGCACTTTACTTAGAGCGACCTCTGCTGGGGTCATGCCGTTGAGGCTTGGACTCGGGTCGACAAAATTATAATTAATAATCGCTCCTGTTACAATTATATGGGACTTTTCCTTACTATGTAGGCTCTTCATTGAATTAAAGCGGGCCTTAAATACACTATTACACCCTTCAATCGACGAGTTTTTCCCTCTCTTGTCATCCTTCATGAAGACAGAAAGCTTCGTCTCAGCTCCAAACCCTGCCTTACGGGCGGGTTCATATACACGCGTTAGACCATCACATCTCAACTCAGCAGGACTCTTTTTGGCAGTAGCCTTAGCATTTCTGAATTCAACTGTTACAGCTTCGATTGTAACGGAAGGACCAATGTTACGTCCTACGATAAAGGCTGTTTTCAGATCCCGTGTTATCATAAGCGCCAATTCTGATTGTCCCATTGGAAAAAACGTTTCATCTGTTTCCCATATATCCCCAAACTTGAAATCAAAGTTGTCACCGCCTTTCTCAATATTGTAAGCTAAAGCATCATCAACTAATGGAATCCAGTACAATATTCGGCGAAGAATCGTCGCTTCAGAAATCGGAATCCCATAAAGCGCCCTAAACAGCCTTTTTAACTTTCTGAGGGACACGCCTGCGTAAAAGTGATCTAACAAATAAGCAATCTGGTGCAAAGTCAGACTATATCCATAGCCCATTTGTTATGTCCCTCCAAAAGGTCCAAGACGTGAAACAGTGGTCTTCGCCAAACCAAAAGCTAAGCGCCTGCAACAATACCATACACGGTTCTGTTTCAAACCCTTGGCTTTCTCGTTAACCTTTGTAACTGTTTCAATTGTGGACCTACTAGCAAATACTGTTTCAATACTTGTTTCATTTCTCTGAAAAAACATGGTTGCTCCTCCTCATTTTAAGTAGTTTTAAATAAACCAGAAGGCGAGCCAACAATGTGGAAGCATCAAGTTCGTCACTTTCACGCGCGCGTTTTTTTGTACTAGCATGATCAGAAACGCTCAATTCTTGATCCTCCTTAGCAACGTGAGCCAGACATCGGCTTTTATCAAAAACTCGGGTACGCTCAGCAAATCATGTTCGGTGACAAAGATGTCAAAGATTACGGAACCTTTGGGGAATTCTGCAAAGACGAGCGACTTAAGCGATCTGATGTCAACCTTGTCCTTTGGCTGGCAAGCGCTTGGTGGGAAGACTTTTTCCGAAGGGCTTAGTTCTAAAGGGGAGTTGTCGTTCATCTTTTATCGGTTGTTCATGAGCGGAAACCTTTAAAATGAATTTTAACGTATTTAAATTTCGAGGGTTGCCATTGCGAGGTCCGTATGAACCAAGCTTCAACGAATTTGCCGATTGCATTTGCACCGCTCTCGATACGGACGAAGAATACACATATAATAAAGCCCGTACGATATGCCGAATCAGCCACAGTACCGTCCGAACTTACGTGACGATGGGACTGTCAGAAGTGAATCGAGAAATAGGACAGAGGTGTGGACGCAAAATCAAGCCTAAAAACATTGTCCGTCCAGGATTCAAAGTATTGCCTAGCATCAAGGAACAGACCGAATCGGAACTGTGCCCGGCAGAGGTTGACGAAAAACCGAAGACACCCTTAATACCGCGAGACTTGCTCCCCGAAAGCTTCGATCCTAAAGACATGCCATCTCGCCACTCATTTTTAGGCAGACACACAAAAAGTGTTTTCAATATCGTCTTGAGCTAGACCTAAATCTATCTTTTAAAAGAAAACCAAAGTACAAGTTAGACAAGGGCAGTTTCTTTGAGTATCAAGATGATGGCGCCCGCGCGCGCTCTATCTTCAATTTCGGCTTTCTGAGGTTGACAGTTTTAAACCCTGAAGTGAGTAATGGTGCGGGGGGTTTAAACTGTCGTTCAAAACTATCAACTACACTGTAGTACACATGTTTTCAGAGATGTCGCATTGCTCCTTGACGCAGAAAAGCTTATTTAGAGAGTCATTATGTAATTGTATCGCAAGCACATAAAATGGATCCTAAGAGGATCGATGCTTGCCAGACGACGAAGTTGACATACTGCGCGAAAGACTGCTGCAAGGAAGAAGAAGCTTTGACGTAATAGTTGACCAACTTGACGTTTCGCGACAGAGAACCCAAAAAATTAGCACTCAGAAGGCAAAACCTACGTATCTAGCAAAAATCGACAAAGCTAAGATAAAAATCGCTTCTGGCGCATTAGAGCACCCCGATCATATAGCGCAGGCTGTCGGGAAAGAGAGGCACCTAGCACTATTCGCAGGAACCTACTACTCAACGAAGACAACCAAAGATCTCGAAGCTTACTTCAAAATAGAAAAACGTGGAAATTGGAATGACAAGGAAAACAAGCAGCAAGTATTCAAGATACTAGCAAGAAGCTGCTCATGGAGCGCCCTTCCATTACTGGCCTTTTTGGCGACCACAATGATGAAAAATGGAAAAATTGATTTTATCGGCACTATCAGCGGAACGCTGGAATTTGAGGATGCTGCACACATGAAAGGAATCGACCTGTGCGTATTGTGCACCAAAAGCGACATAGGAAAGTGTGAAGAGCATCCGCACTGTCTCTACAAAACTAAGGGGTCATTAGCGATAAGAGGAAGCCTGTTGGACGACTCTAACATAGTTATAGATGATGTCGTAACAGATGTGATGAAGGCTTTTTGGGACAGAGTCGAGAAAGAAAATGTGACTGTGATTGTCACGGGGACCTCCGGCAAGTGGGATCCACTTTGTGTCGTTGAAAAAATAAAGAACGAACTTTCGAAAGGATTGGACGTGGTGTTTGTGAATCCTAACGCGAAGAATACTCCTTTGTATCTAGATGCATATGTTCCTTTGCACAAAGAGAATCTTGTCTTTCCAGTTGATGGAGAAGATTTTCTGTTAGAGGTACTCCTCAACCATGGAATTGCATCCTCAGAAATACTCCCAGAGGAGATCATGTAATGGAGCGAATATTCAGGAGAATAAGCGAACTTGAAGCGACCAGTCCGTCGTTGCTTTTTACGTATTTCCAATCATGCTATCAAACTGTATCTACATACCGCAGATTTTTCTTACTTACAAAATTCATATGCGAACAATACGGTGACCATGAGTTTCCTTTTGACGACTTTGTTGAACACTTTCCGAATTTAGGACGCAGAGACGATTCCTTCCATGCTTTGAACACGATGGCAGATAACCGACTCGTTCTGAGGCGTTCCGAGCTGTCGGCTACCAAGGAACACGTGTACTTCAATTTCTCATTCAGGCTTTCAAGAGCAACTGTTGACGAATACAAGCATAGTGCGAATTATGCGCCAGCGTTATTCGATGTAGTGAGTATAATTGAAGATCCAATACGTCTTTATGCGTTGAACAAAGCGCTTTCTATAGGGCGAGTCGTAACTCATACATTGGTAGACGAGTTGGTAAACTTTGTTCCAGCTCCAAACCGTTTGCAATTATATTCTTACATTTCCCACAAGTTGGAACCGCTACTCGATGCTGAAATTCTTGATCGTTTAGACCGTGGGATTTTTGTTCCAGACAAGAACTACGATGCAACAATACAGGTTTTCTCAGACACTGTTGAGTTCTACGAAAATCAATGGAAGGACTACAATCAACGAAGTGTGAGTGACATCATGAATGTTTCGGACTTTGCAGTCACCAGCCATAATGTGATCAATGCAGCTCTGCCAGACGTTCTTAGAGTGTTCATGTTCTTACGGAAACACGCATATTTTAGACTCATAGATTTTCCGATCATTGTTACTGAAGAAAGTAAACCGATAGGCTACATTACATTTAATGATGTTGCAGAAAGCGCACTGAGATTGACGTTCGAAGGTTATACAGATAGAAAATTAAGCAGAAAGTTTGGAGAGTCTGAGTTCTTGGTCAGAGTAGATCCAGTGGATCCTGCATGCAAATTCAGAGATGTTAATGCACGATCGCGTTATGTGCCCTTAGTGAAGGATGAGCAATTGGGTTATGTTACAAAAGAGGACATGCGTTTCATTCCGAATCTCTCTAAGACATAAGCATTGCGAAAAGAACAAATTGAGACGGGACAGGAATTTGCCCAAAGATAACGGTGTCGACCCCAATAAACAAAATGACGTATCCGATGATTTGAGAGATTTGCGGAAAGAAATAGACAGACTCTCAACAGACTTTCACCTTATAGAGAACAGTGCTTCAGAAAAGGCTACTTTTCTGAAAGGCTTGTACATGGGCTTATTGTTCGGCATAGTGGGCAATCTCATGGTATCTCATTGGATCGACGTGTTTCATTACTTCGTTCCCCAACAGAGCATAGTATCAATCTATCTTTCTTTCACTATTCTCACGGGTTCTGCAATTGCCATCGTTATCTTGATTTACAGCTATACGCATCGCATTCGAGAACTTGATAAGATAAGGAAAGAAGCGTCCGAATTGATCATGAAACTGAATAAAGCCATTACTGTTTTGGAGAACATAGAACAATAGATTCTGACGTGCTGCAGAAGCTGCTTTACAAGGCTCAGGGAATGTTGTCAATGGTTAAAGTGTTCATACTCTTTTTGCCGTCCAACCCTCACCCAAGGCGTCCAATTCTTTCTTAATGCTTGCTGACAACATGGTGCGTTCATCAAGCTTTCCTAGATCTATCTTAGTCCCAGTTCTCTTTACATGTTCATATAGTACTCTTTCAATCGGATAACGCGCAATGTAAACCTTGTATTCTGGCATAAGCAACCCATGGTGAGATAGAAGTTAGTTGTATAGAAAACTGTGGTGCGAGAGTATCGAAAGAACTCTAGGGTTTGTCCTTGGATGCATTCTCTATCAGAGTTTTCCATTTATCTTGTCCTTGAACCGTAATATCGCATGCTCCCGAAGGTGTTTTGCCGTTTAATCCTTCGTGTGGTCTTATGTAGTTGTGGTAGATTTGATAGCCCTTGAGAATCGGAGTTTCATTAGTCTTTAAGCCTCTGAATGTCTTTTCTCTGTCTCTGACTTCACCGTTCATGCGCTCCATTTTATTGTTGCTCATGTCGCCCTGCATCCTGATATGCTTCACATGATCTGCTAAAGGATAGATTTCTTGACTGGCCCTAGCATAAGTTCTAAAACCATCCGTCACTATTGTTTTCGGTGCTTTGCCCATCAAGTGTTTAGCCTTAGAAAATAAGGTTCTAGCATCATGCTGATCTTTCGTTTCAGCTACTTCTTGAGCTATCCAGAACCGAGTCTCATCATCCATGACAGCGAAAAGATACTTGAGGTCACCCTTGATTTTCACGTAAAGTTCGTCTGCTCTCCATGTGTCTGAGACATTAGGCTGTATTTGTTCTAGGTGTGCGTTCATCAAAGTCACATATTGTCTTATCCAACGTAAAACAGTCACATGACTAACCTTCACGCCTTGAAGCTTCAGGAATTTCTCCACGTTTCGCAGCGACTCGCCAGTGAAATATAACTGCATTGCTGATGTTATCACTTGAGTTGAAGTGTTCATTCCTTCAAAACCAAGATTCACAGAAAACCGTTTACCGCAAGTCTTGCAGAGATAACGCTGAATATCATATTTCTTGTTGTGGCGAATAGCATCTTTGACAACTTTGTCTGAGCCACAGAAAACGCATTTGGAAGTATCCAAGGGTGCAATAACGACGTTTCCTTTGACTTGCTCGTTCATTCTGATGCTAGTCTCAACTGCAAAAATGTGTTCCAGCAACAACTCGTATAGGATTCTTTCCTTGTTTTCTGGCAACGACATAATTCGATGTATGATGTCTCTGATAACTCAAACAGACTCACAGAAGAAAAATTCGTTCTGCAAAAACCTTAATTCCCTATAAGTTGAACTAGACTTCGGGTTTTCGATGAGCGACATCAACCAATCTTACCTACAGAAAATTATGCCCAAATTCAAGGCATGGCTTGAAACTGATGAAGGAAAACAATTTGCTCTAGAAAGAAACATGAAGGATAACTTCATAAAAGACAACTTTTCTGCGGAAGAAATTGACAAATTGGATGAAGGGATTCTGAGACTTCTTGTTGACCTCTTATGGTCTCTCGCTGGATGGAACAACAAGGATTGGCTTGTAAGTCAAATCTTGAAGTCAGGACTTCCAAAGGTAAAAGAGGCTTTCAAAACCTTGCTTTACAGCGACAAACCTCTTGCCGAACGGTTCAATCAGATGCAGGAAATCGACAGAATGGGTTCTGCTACTGTTTCAGAAATTCTTGCTCATTTTGATAACGATAATTACGCAATTTGGAACCGACGGGCGAAGAGTAGCTTGATCAAGATAGGTATTGATGAGAATGAGCTTCCAAAGCTTTCTCAACTTTCTGGGTCACAGTATGAAGAGTATGTTAAGCTTGTCAAGGATTGTTGGGAGAAGGTCAGTAAGTCTTATCCTGAAATTACTGATTTATTGAAGTTTGATTTTCTACTCTACTATATATCGATACTTGCCGAGGAGAAGGTAGAGGAAGAATTATTCAAGGTTGAAGCAGAGGAGAAATTCGACCATAAGGCAACCATTGAACAGATTTTGCAGCTAGGTAGTAGTTTGGGTTTTGCAGTACGTGATGAAGAAAGAGTTTCTATAGGATGCCAAATAGACGCTGTTTGGCGAAGTACAATCGCTAATCTAGGTACAATCACGTATGCGTTTGAAGTTCAGAGTCAGGGAAGTAGAGATAGTGCGATCCTTAATTTGCAGAGAATTTCACTTGCTGATCCGACTGTTCAAAAAGTCTTGTTTGTCGCTGTTGATTCTGAAATCGAAAAAATCAAGGCGGAAATATCTTCTTTGCATAAGGAATTTCAGGATTCAGTTGGGTATTTTAGTGTGAAGGATTTGCAAGAAGCCTTGGCGCATCAAGAAGCATTAAAGAGAATATTGACATCAACTGGTTTGATGAAGACAAGACCCATGATCGAATCATAATGGAAATAGTGGAACCATGTCTGACAGAACGGGCGAGTTATGTCCTTTTTGTAAGCAAGGTAGGCTATTCCCAACTGGCGAGAGAGAAATCAAGGAACCAGCCAAGTCACCAAGAAGTGGAGAAATGCGAAGAGAACATACTGAATATGAATGTGATACTTGCCATCGCAAAACTGGAGCTGTCGGAATCTCACTTGTTGCAACATTAGAAAGCCCCTCTCTTTCGGGAAAGGTTAGAGAAAAATCAGGCAAAATTGCAAGTGAATTTTTGAAAAGGCAAAAAATGAGCTGGCATGGAAAAGAAGCAAGGGAAGAACTTCATATTGACATAAGAGGAAATAGAAAGTTTCATCATGTGGAGGAAAAGGATGACAAAGGTAACTGGCAAGTAGTTCACCATGAAGATGAACCGCTTAAGAAAAGCAAGGAAGAAAACAAGTCATCCCACAACAGTTAACACGTTAGCGCATCCCATGAGAAGTAGAGCGTTCTATTCGGCAACGCTAGTGTTTTGGTTGGTTATATCTTAAACCTTTTTTAATGGGGGTCTCAAAGGTACAACCGCTAAAGCAAAGACTAGGAGAACCACCGCTATGATGGTGTACCACAAAGGTCCAAATAGGATTGAAAAAGTTGCATAGGTATCTGTTGGTAAGAATTTAGAATTATCCGCGATGTTCGCCATTGAAATGAAGATTGATCCAAGCAAAAGAGAAAATGTTGCAGCAATAGCAAGCAATAGTCCGTATTTTCTAAAATCCAAGAGTTTAAGAGAATTCATTTCATCCGATGCTTCTTCATGTTTCTCAAGCATCCGTTGGTATAGGATGTTCTGTTGGTCCATTATCGATGACGGCAATTGAGCGAAAACTATTCCGACAAAGCCCAAGAGAAATCCATCTGTGCTAATCATAATGCCTAACAGATTATTCGCAGTCGTGATAGGTACGTAATCGGGGAAAGCTCCTGTGATAGAACGCAATATCGCAAAAATAGCAAGCATCATGCATGAAGGAAACTCAAGGTAAAGATGAGTAGTAGCCGAACCCAGAAAAAGCTCTAGTTAAGCTAAAAGAGGAATATGAGAAAGGTAATTAAGCACAGCAATAGAAGACGAACTAGAGATTAGCAATCCAGTTGTCTATTGCTAAATCAGCACTTCTCTTGATGACATGACCTATTCCAAGTAGGAGCAAATCCTCGAACCGATGCTCTTGCTGTGCTAGTTTCTCTTGCTCCAAGAGTTTATCCTCTATAACTATGGAAGGAACAGTTTTAACTAGGGAAAGAATGAACTTCGTCCCTTGCTTATCATCATTTTCAGTCATTCATTCACACATCCCGATATTGATGTTTTAGTATCAGAAATATAGTATCAATGCACTTACCATATAAGCTTTGCGGTGCTAGAACCATCGCAGGGGAGTACCACATTTTGGACACGGACTCATGCCTTTTGTGAGGATGGCTCTACAGTTTGGGCATTCATATTTAGTCGATTTTGTTGCATTGTCGATTATTGTGATTACAGCAGCAGCGCCTATCAACAGAATTATGAAAGCAAGAAAATCATCAAAGTCACCCATTCTTTTCCCTCTTCTTTGCTTCTTTTTCTAGACTTGATATAAATCGTTCGATAATCTCGACTATCAATTCATTTCTGGATTTCGCAGCACCTTTTTTGACAAGCCCATCGAGAGCCAAAGCATATTTCTCAGGTAGACGAAGAACGAAGGAAGTCATTCTTTCTTGAGGCTCATAACGGGCGGTTTGTTTCTTTGCCATTCCACATCCGCATAGTATCATTTTTAGATACTATATATAAGTTCAATGGAAGAAATTCGCCTTAGTGAAGTTGAAAGGATGTCTCACTTAGTGGGTTTTGTCTCAGAGCAAGAGCAATCCTTTTTCAATGGGGAAGGATGCCCAACATTTGTTATCTGCAAGTCACGCCCAGAATAGGACTCCGTTGACATTTCGTTGCAAAGTGGTTTGTTTGAGAAAATCAAACAAATTCAATATCATTGAACAACTCTTGGGCCAGGCGAATGTCTGGTTTTTCAACGGTGCCTAACATGAGCAAATTGTGTGTTCAGAAATGATGATGGTGTGAAACATGGCGAAGAGTATCGAAGTCTCCATTGGTATCTTAGGTTATTAAAAAAAAGAGGCTTCGAAAAGAGGAATCCTTGTCAAGAAATCCGGAAAGACGATACCGGTGATCGCTACTTCAGGCCGATGAAACAGGCTTGCGTGTTGATTTCAGAAGACAAGACTTCTCTAATCAATGGACAAAATCAGAATAGATTCGCTGTATACTGGTTGAGTGACTCTTGGCAAGAGGCGTGAGCAAGCAGAGGGCCGTCAAATATGTCAATCACTTGATAATAGTTGCAAGAATTGCCAGCAATGGGGAGCGAAATCTCCAATTTTATCAGTCATAGTGACCCTTTGATTTTTGTTTATTGGTCAGAATGCTTGAAATTTTTCTGATTCGGTAGCTGTTCTATGGCGAATTTGTGTGAACCTCAGAATTAGCATAGCAAAAAGAGACGCTGTGCCAAGACATAGGCTACCTACTAGCAAGTAACTCCACAATGCCACGAATGGTATGACTACACCACCTAATGCAAACAATATGATGAAGATGACACATAAGATAATGAGTAGAAGACAAACAATAGTCAGATAACCCAAGGCTCGAACACTTTTTGATCTGGCATTCTTGATTATATTGCGGATGATTGGAATTGTCAGCAGCAGAAGTCCGATGAAGGCGGTTGCGAAGACTGGGAGGAGTGCTTTGGCTACGGAAAGCACATACACGAATTGGACACCTACGAGGAATAGGAAGACTATCCCTGAACCAGTGCATATGTAAGAGAAAAGTGCGTAAAGTCCTAGAGATGGACGTCTTTCATTTTTCTCAAATGCGAGGAATAACCTCAAGATTAGGGAACATGAAAAAGCAAATAAGAACATGAGTGAGGCAGCGATAGCGTATGTTTGTGCGAGGGCGAGTGATTCCTTTCCAAATGATGTTATGAATGCAGCTACTGTCATTGACAATGAACTTAGAACTCCCAATGGATAGACACTTTGTATAGCTTTAAGAAATCGAGGATGAAAGTCAAGCAAGGCCCTGTCGATTGATTTTCCATTTTCAATTATTGTCTTCTTATCTTCATCGCTCAATTTCATTCCCTAAGTGATTAATCCTTTTTTACTAAATAGGATTTCCACTTTTTAATTCCAGTTCTCAGACGATTCTTGTCTCATGAGTCTCTTTGGATCACCATATCTAAGTGCGTTTGCTCAAAGAATGACTAAACGTGTTTTATGAAAGAATTTTATAGAACGTTGAATACAATCATAAGTATGAGATATGCTATTTGGAACAATAAAGGTGGTACTGGAAAAACATTCCTGACCTTTGTGGTCGCTTGTGAATACGCAAACAAGCATCCCGATAGGAATGTTGTCATGCTTGATTTGTGCCCTCAAGCCAATCTCAGCGAGATTGTCTTAGGCGGAAATGCAAAAGGACCTAAAATACTCTCTGAACTCATAGAAAAACACAGAACAATAGGTGGATATTTTGACGACAGAATCGATAGTCCGCAAAAAGTGACAGGCACAGAGGCAACTTTTCTGATTGACAATTTGACAAGTTACAACAAAGCGTTACCATCCAATGTGTTTTTCGTTGCTGGTGATTCTTCTCTAGAACTTCAAGCTCAAACTATAAGTAACATAAGCACGCAACCTTTGCCACTAGACAGTTGGGTTAATGTTCATAATTGGCTATTAGACCTGATTCGTGGAATCGAAGCAAAGTTGCACAATTCAGTTTTCTTCATTGATTGTAATCCGAGCTTTGCGTCATATACAGAACTTGCAATACTTGCCGCCGAAAGATTGATAGTGCCTTGTTCGGCTGATGGATCATCAGCTAGAGCAGTAGATAACATGGGTCGGCTAGTTTACGGTACTGGAAATGCAAACGAGTATGGAACTGCAACGTTCAGTTTTAGGGCTCGCTCAAATCATCTTGCCCTGCCATCAATTCACGTAGTTACTCTGAATAGAAGCACTCAATACGACAAGAAAGCTTCAAGGTCTTTTGATGCAATGTTTCAAGAAATAAAACGAAGAATAGCAAACCTTGAAAAAACAGGACTCGTTCAATTTTCCGTTGATTTCGACCACAGATTTATGGACATTCCCGATGCACATAGTGTTGCTGTTGCATGTTCTTATGAAGGTACGCCTCTCTCAAGTTTGAAAATGGGTCCGCACCAAATTCACGACAAGATGGTTCAGGTTAACTCTGCGCCCTACAAACACTATGAGGAATGTCTAGAGAGACTTGTAGCAACGCTCTAAAAACGCGCTCGCACTCAGTCAAACTAAGAAACCTAACTAGTTTCACTATGTTATAAACCATAAGCGCACGCGAAATGAGCCAGCAGAGTCAAAATCAAAACATGAGCCGCATTGATCTGTAGGGTGCTAAACATTTGCAGATGAACAGTCCGCCTCAAGCACGCTGTATGGTGGACAGGCGACTTGAGGTCTATATCTGCGGATGCATATCCCCATGGGATCGCGAATGCTTTTGTTAAAAATGGGAACTTGCTGGGCAAATCATGGATTCAAAAAATAGAGTATTTGTTTTCGGCTGTGTTGACGAGCTGTTCAACAATGCCTATCGAATAAAGGTTAACGTGTCCGTCGATGTTAGGATACCTCTTGGAAAAGAAGGAGACAATTTTATTTAAAGTGATAAGGGCTGTCGGTCCTAATGCGAAAAGTGGAAGCGCATCTTTGTGTCGTTCTGTAGGATACGGATTGATTGTGATATGTTCTTCTCCAATCTTATGCACATGGCTAACTTTCGGCAGTTTTTTTACATCGAAATGTACGTAGCTGTTTCTAGTCTCTCTCAATCTATCCAAGTCCATTGATTCCTCTTTACTTATGACCCCATGGTCCTCGGCTTTTTTTATCAATTTTTGCAATTCAATTCTTGAGGATGCTTTCAGTTCTCTTCTTAGCCACAATTCCGTACTAGTGCTCAAGCAACTGAGGCAAGAGTAATATTCATGATTTCGATAACAGCTGACGGCTTCATTCAGAAGATACCAAGAACCATAGTTCATTTCAGAGCCGTCTACTTGAGAAATCCCTTCCAAATATTGCACTCTGACGATGGGAGTTGGTTTTGAAGCCAAAAGCTTCTCTCCTTACTCTTTCTAGAGTTGCGCCAAGTCTCTAAAAAGTTTCTGCGACTCAAACACATACCACGCGGGCCTAATTGTGAGTCCATTGCCAAGCCAACATATTCGAAAAAGGTTACTGCCAAGCAGGAATAGAACTCTGAACTTATGTCGGAGGTTTGGCCAAACCCTTGCGTCTCATTCTTCGATAATATGCAACTTTCGCCTGTCTGTCCCTAGAGCGACCTGCCTCTATTTCCGACGTATTCCACTTCCTTGCCCAGATTATTCTGTTCTCAACAATCCAATAGTGCGATCGACATGGCAAGCTCCAATTTCCGATAGACGGATTAAGTGTTACTTCTTCTCCATTCCACGTCAGACTCCAGTCCGTGGGCCTTATGGGCATCACCACTATTTCGCCACACCCACAAGCACATTTGTGAGTTGCTGTCGCGTAGGGGATGGAGATGTACAGGACGCCGTCTTCCACAGTCTTAGGAATGAACTCGACAAACTCAGATTTAATCGACTTTCGTTTCATTTGTGACTTCCTCGTTTGTTACCACATTCGTAGAGACCCCGTAGACTGTATGGTGTTCATTCCCCAAATCGATGTAGAATCCCCATATCTTCTTCCACTTGATGACAGCAAGGGCAGCGTTTAGCGCATTCATTTCAGCGATTTGGATATTGCGTGAGTATACGTTGTCTTCGCCATCACTGAAAGGTATTCTTCTCGTCAAGTGTTCATGGAAAGAAGGAGTACAGGTCGTTACTCGAACGAGACCCCCCAACGCCCCCTCCTGAATATCCAGTCCCATTCCGACGTCAATGAAGGAAATCTCGTTTTCGATAAGGTAGTCCACTATGTTCCGCCTAGGCTCCCCTTTGTCAAGACAAAGGAACACAAAGTCCATCGTCTTCAATTCGGCGACGTTTGTTTTGTCGATGTACTGCGGATGGGGAATTATCTTCCTCCTCATTCGAGAATAGTTCTCGGCGAACCACACAACCTTAGTAAGCTTCCTTTTCAAGTCATCGCATGATGGTGCCCCGGGAGAACGGAAGGCATTGTGCTGGAGGAATGCATCCCCGTCGAATAGATGAATCTCTCCAACGAGGGTCTTGGCGACAAGGTCGAGAACGTACGCTCCGGTGCCACCCAATCCTACAATGGCGATTCGGTCTTTTTTCAGCTTTTCATTGATGACCGTGATACCTGCACGGCTCGAAGCGGAATCCAAGTAGCAGAAGACTGACTCCTCATCGGTGAGTGAGATTACAGGAAACGTCTGGGCAGTAGCGCTAGAATCCAGAACGTTAGCGTACCCCTCCAGTATTCGGACATACGCAGTCATCTTTTTGTAGTAGTCTTCGTAGCCCTCCGCTGGCTTCTGAGAGAAGGAAAATGTGGCCTCGAGTCCGTCCCGAATTTTCTCATGAATGTTCGGATTGTTCACCAGATCCACGAGCTGTGATCCATTGGAGTTGCATGGGTATTCTCCGATCCAGAACGCGACGTGAGTGGTCGGTTTCACAGTGGAGTCGCCGGCGAGGTCTAAGCGTGAGACCAGCGTTCCGTACGCTACCTGTTTGTTGGCATTTACATACGGAACATGTCCTACCAAGAGGTAGCCGTTGACTACGTCAACTTCAAAGCCTTCGTCTCGAAGCCGCCTTAGGTCACCATTATGACTTATCAGTCCGAGTGACATCGAAAACCATACCGCTCTTGACCTTCACAGTTTGCCCTTCGACAAGACTCCCCTCATGATTCTCCTTTGGACCGCGACTGTACTGGATCGTAAAGATCTCCGTAGGCTTGTGGGGTGGATGGAATGCTAAATCAACGATCCGCGAATAACTTATAGTATCCTCGTCCCACGATTTTCTACTCCCATTTACGATGATTTCGAATTTCCTATGCTCTTCGGACATTCTCGATTATCCTCTTGACTGTTTATTATAGGTTAAAAAAGATAAGCTTTTTTGTCATTAATAAAAAGTCTTATATCTTGAGGGCACCCAAAGACAAACTGCAGGGAGAAATAATGAGCAAATCTAGTTCGAGATGCCCTGAAAAAAGATGGAAAGAGTGTCCTGGCCCTTCGAAGTGCAACTACTGGAATAAGGATACCGAACAGTGTCTCTACCCGAAATATTACAAACTGGTAACTCGGAAAAAATGAGATGATGCGTGTGGCAGCTAGTTCTTCGAACCCCTCTGATGACGCTTCACGTACGCTTTTCTTTCAAACTATTGAGCGACAATACGATGCGATTCTCACCAGGCGAAACACGCTAAATACTCAAGCGAGCAGCCTCATGAGTTTTGGTGGAATAATCAATACGGTGCTCGTTGGGTTTCTGATTGCTTTAGCAACGAATCCCAACGGCAAAAGCTTGCTGATGAGCAATCCCTACTTCAATGAAATTAGTGTATGCATTGGAATTGGATTTGTCGCCTACATTTTAGCATCGGCCTTATCATTGTGGGCGTTCAGAGAGGCTCCCTGGATTCCTGCTCCTCAAATAGTATATGAGCGAAGCCCGGGGGTAGACGAGAAAACTTGGTCGGATAAGCTAAAGAAAGAGTTTGACGACTATCAGGCACACCCTAGCAAGATACCTGTAGTGCAGTATGAACTGCAGTTGTCCGTTGCAATGTTGAGCCATCAGAAGACCAACGATAGAAAGTACTACCTCGTGCAAAGCGGATTCCTGTTGCTAGTGGTCGGTATTCTCTTCACCGCATTATCAGGATTGCTGGTACTGATCGGGTCTTTCTGAACATCACCATCGCCAAATGGTCGTAGCGCACTTCGGATTTCTCTGGAAGCAACAGCATCTTGGAGAAGCAAGACAAAATAACGACTGTTCTGCTAACATCTGGGTGAAAGAGGATCAAAAGATATCATTTGAATATATTCGATGGCAATTTGCTCAGTCTCAGTTGCTCGAGACTCTAATCTCTTTGACGATCCACGAAAAACTTAAAACAAGCCCGCATGAGCCCCCCTTGAGTGAGAGTGACACTAATTGGAACTACATTGCGAGAAGAGAGGCACTTCTGTATTTGACCAAGAATGGGGAAGATTACTTCTACAGCCTGTACAAATATCTTTGTAAAGAAAAGATCGCGCCCGCTAGACATCAGTTTGCGCAGTCTCAGGTCGGGCGTGCGTTGCACAGTCTGAAATCAGAAGGTTATATAGAATCACACGATGGAGGATTAGGGCATAAGGGTCAAAAGAGTGGCCCCTTCTATACCATCACATTATTTGGCTTGCTAAAGGCCCTTACATATAGGCTCTCGCCACAAGATGTCCGGTTAATTGTGAAGAAAATGGGGACAAAATTCCGCTGATTTTTGGTGAGTGGGGTTATTTCGAGGATAAAGGTGCTGCCGAAAAGATTGTTTATGCACTGAGACAGTACTATTTGCAGATCCTAACTTCCATAATGGAAGGTAAGAACGAAACTCAAAAGATCAAACCACGCAGAAAATTCGCATATCACTACTATAACCAGCGCGAACTGAATGCGTCTGTCTTAACAAGGTTCATTCTGTTTAACTATTTGCCGTTGGTGACTCTTCGAAGATTTGAAACGGCAGAGCCTATGGATAGAAGAATATTTGAGATATCCCGGGAAACGTCATTGGATTGGATTAGAATCTGGGCTGACAACCCTCGCTTGAAGAAATATCTTGTTGACCAATTAGTCCTGAAGGATAGAGACACAGCAGATTTTTTGACGCGGATTAGAGACCTAGAACATCATATAGACGTCAATACATTCTCTGAAAATTGACAGCTTTAAACACTCAAGTGAAATCAAAACTTGTCTAGATTTTGAAGTCGTTTTTCTACCGTCCTACGCTTGAAAAGGGCGAGATTTGAGCGAAACTAATGGTTCGATGGTGGTGCGGGGGGTGGGATTTGAACCCACGATTTTCTGAGTAGTGGATTTTCCAAAAGCCATGTTTAAGTCAAGGACTTACAGGGTTCATTTTGATGACAACTTTGTTGTTTGAGAGTTTGGCCACGTATTCCCATCCGCGCGACAGATACTCGTCAGCTTCATCGATACTGACCACTTTCTGTTTGTTGCCGTTCGTTGTCTCCCCGCCCAGTAGCTTCTTTCTTACGAGGGCTTGCAGTTCTTCGTCGCTGACTGAGGGCAAATCCATTTTATTGACTTCTTCTTTGTTGAAGCCGGCTACCAGCATGAGTTGCTTTCTGAAGCTGTCTTTGAGCTTCTCTTCGCTCGTTTCCACTTTTTCGGTCGTCTGCAGGAATTCTTGGCTTCTCTCATACGCTGTCCGCATGTCTTCAATAACAGACTCTGGCAGCCTGTGCTTGTTGGTCGTGTATCGATTTTCGATGTCTCCTTTGTGGCCCATCCAAAACTGCCTGTAATCTCTTAGCACATGGCCTTTTGATTCGGCAAGCATAAGTTGCGTGTCAAAGTAGGATCTGAGAACGTAGGGCCGCCAAGGAAAACCCGCTTTTCTGATGCTTTCTCGGATAATGTCCCCTATATTTGTAGTTCGAATAAAAGGCTTGATTCGTTGTTTGGGCGTCACAATAGCGGAATCTGGGCCGAGAGCTTCACCCTTCCTTATTCTAAACTCCAGATAATCCCTTACATACCCGCAGGCTTCTTCGCTCAAGAACGTAAGGTATTGATGCCCCGCTTTGCTGAGTTCTGGGCGCACCACAACCATAGCTGGAGTCTTTAGAAATTCCACTGTCTGGTCCTTGACAATTATTTCGGGTAAATCGCGAAGTCTCAAGCCGTCATTGCCTCGGTATGTACCCAAGGTTTCAAGTCGTAATCCACAGTCTGCAACTAAAGCGCAGGCAACTCTGGTTTTTTCGTCACCGGCAAGAAAAATCCGTTTAAGTTCAGGTTTTGTTGGAACGCGCTCGTCCCTGAGCGTGGGCGTATCCTGTACTCCTCTGATCTTGATTTTACCCCTAATCTCAATCCTGTTATGCATAAGCCATGATTTAACGGCTTTGAGCTGCGATTGGATATAGCTTCCAGAACGACCTTCGCTTTCCATCCTTGAAACTATGTCCAGAAGCAACTCGTAAAGCTGGTCCTCTTTCATTGTGACGAGTTCTTGCGGAGTCGTCTTTAGATCGCTGCAAAGGTGTCCCAAACGTCGTAGGTAAACGTCGGCAGTCACCTGTGAACCACGTGAGACATTGTCATACCAGCGTTTCAGGTTCCTGTTGTCAAAAAGATCCTTGTATCCGCCCGCGGGGACTCTTTGTTCCTTCATAAAATCGGATTTAAGGCTGCAGATTAAAAAACGTGTCGGTGGTTCCATACCCAAATGGTGGCGGGCCCGACGGGAATTGAACCCGCGACCTACGGATTAAGAGTCCGCCGCTCTAGCCTGACTGAGCCACGGGCCCGCGGAGTTTCTCTCAGAAGAG
>Ga0209039_10000417_pt1 | contig 41453 bp, 39 predicted proteins | sample BogFormECP12_OM1_FD_188238 | JGI IMG/M metagenome (GOLD analysis project Ga0209039, IMG submission 188238) | Bog forest soil microbial communities from Calvert Island, British Columbia, Canada - ECP12_OM1 (SPAdes) (version 2) | ecosystem: Environmental > Aquatic > Freshwater > Wetlands > Bog ...
CGCCCTCCGGTCACAACCGGATTGGCTACGGCGGCATGGAACGATCCGCACGTATTTTGAGGCAGCCCTGCCAAGGCGCGGTACCCAAGTGGTAAGGGAGAGGTCTGCAAAACCTTTATGCGCCGGTTCGATCCCGGCCCGCGCCTCCAATTCCTTCAATAACTTCGACCCCATGGACAACACAGGCCATCTCAATGCTGGGTTGATCTCCCGCACCCCGCCGCCGATCGACTCGGAGGCGCCTGCGCCTTGTGGTTCAAGCCAACCGCGGGAAACCCGGATGCCGGCAAAATCCCTATTTGGCAGGGTCTTTCTGGCGTGTGGCTTTCACGGCCGATAGAATCCCAATGCCGATGAGTACAATCGCGCCCGCGGCAATCCAGTGCGTGGGCATATGCATCAGGTGTGCTGCGTAAACCAGTCCGCCGATCAGGATTGCGAACCCGGCAGCATATATTCCGAACGACATACTATCTCCTCTGGAGCCAATCGCTGCTTGCATCCGGCTTTTCGGACGAGTGAATTCGATGCGGCTGCCCGCCGCTCACGCCAGCAAGGCCCGCCTGGCGGCTCGTGCCTTGCTGGGTGGGGGATCGAGCAGCTTGGGCCGGGATGAGTTCTCCTCCGGCAATTGATCGTGCAGAACCGTGTCGAGCAACAACTTGTGAACCTGGATGTGGCCGTTGTAATCGATATAGCCGAGTTTCCTGAAGCGGTTCATGAAGAAGCTGACGCGTGACCGGGTCGTGCCGATCATCTCCGCAAGCGTCTCTTGGGTAATCGCTGGAATCTCCGTCTCCGGCTCACCCGGCTTATCGAATTGCGCCATTAACAGGAGTATCCGCGCCAAACGCCTTTCGCTTGAGTTGAAGAGCTGATCGACCAGATCCGCCTGGGTTCTCAGGCCCCGGTTGAGGGTGAACTGCATGAAAAAGTCGGAGAAGGCGTGTTCCTCGTGCAGAACGCGAAGCATCCGCTCCTTCGTGATTTCAAGCACAGCACAGACGGTCATGGCCGTGGCTGTGGTGGTTCGAAGCGGGTCCATTCCGACCATCGATTCCTCGCCGAAAAAGTCCCCGGCGGCGAGAAGCGTAACCGTGGCTTCTTTGCCCTTCTTGGAAACGACGGTGAGCCTGGCCCGTCCAGTCTGGAGATAAAACACGGAATCGGCGCGGCTTCCCTGGGAAAAGAAAACCTGCTTGGCCCTGAAACGGACAATTTTCCGTCCCGGCCCTTCGCTCGCTAGATAAACGCCCGGATCAAAGTGCTTCTTCGCGACTCCATCCATGTGGAGACCTCCTCCTGAAGACGTTCCGGCCGCTGATTTGACACATGCGCCGGAAATGGCCCGTGTTTCCGTTCCACAGCGCGCAACAATCCGCACCCTGACACAGCTTCGCACCGCCCACCGGCGATAGTCTGAGCAATTTGACTCAGTCCTTGCATCCGCCTGGCAGCCAAATGAAGCGCCCCCTGGAATCGTCCATTCCCGCTCCAAACGGGCAGCCGGAATCCGCGGCAGCCCCGATCCGTACGATTCGTCGGCCAAACGGTACCATCTGGTGCCCCAGTCGGTGTGATTCGGGTCACAGTGCCCCGGCTGAAGGCCCGGTAGCCTCGAACTGATGGGGTACGTCGCAGAGCGAGTGCCCGGCAACAAGCCCCGGAATCACGCAAGGAGCGTTTCATTATGGCTTACGTCGTAACCGATGCCTGTATCAAGGATTTTGTCTGCGCCGCGGAATGTGCCACCGCCGCCATTGCGCCCACAGAAGGGGATCCCGCCGCCGGGACCGTATCCCAGGTCTTCATCAACCCCGATGAGTGCATCGACTGCGGAAACTGCGCCAGCATCTGCGCCCAGAACGCAATCTTCCCAGCCGACGATCTGCCACCGGAAAAAGCGCACTTTGCCGGGAAGAACAAAGCATATTTCAACTGATACTCTACGTGCCGGTTGCTGGAGAATGCGCAGGGCAATGGGCAACGCGATCGCTCCCCGCGGGCTGGTTGTCGGCCGGGGGAGTCGGCCGTCGATAAATTGCGGCGTTAGGCTTTGAACTGAACTTGCGCAGATTGCCGGAAATCCCGTCTGCGCAGGAACGAATATCCAGTCTCCTTCGTATTGAACAATAGACAGATCACTCTGACGTTTATCCGCGGTTCTTGGCGTGGTTCTCGCGCGGGAGTGTGCGTCGCGGAGGAAGAACCATGTTCAACTCGCTGCCCGCTCCCATTCTGCTCGACATTTACATCTTCTTCACAGCGCTGGCGTGGAGCCTCGGATTCCTCATAGCCGACAAACGTGTATACATCTTCGCGTCCCTGGCAATCGGCTGTTTTGGGTGCCTGGCCGGGTACAGTGTATTCAGCCTGAACGCGCCCGTCTGGGCCGTAGTTCCCTTGCTGATTCCGCTCGACATCTTCCTATGCTGGTATGTCTTGAGGAAGCCGCGGAAGATAGCTGTGGCCTATGCATCCACCTGGGTCATCTACGCGCTCTTTCACGCGGCTCTCAGCTCCTTGCTGCACTATGATGCGCTGATTCCCGGTTGGAGGCTTCACTCCTGAGGCCGGGCAGCGAGTGGAGTGGACTATTGCACGGCATAAATCTCCCGGATAGAATTGGGCGAAGCTCCATCCTCCCCCTGTCGCGGGGCTGGAGGATGGAACCAGCCGCCAGCAACTTTTTTTCGCCACAACCCGTGTGGCCGCATTATCGCGGTACACTGAAATCTGTATAGCTTCGAACCGAGGGATTGGCTAAAGTATCTCCCGAGCCCATGTGTGGTAGAAAAAGAAGATGGCTTTCAGTAGGGTTGAGCCGTTTTCATACCTTGGATTGCCTTACATTGATTCGAGAGATGCCGCCGGCCCCGCATTCACTTGCAGAATAAAGGCAAGAAGTCGACAAACGCCCTGACCATCGCCGCAATGGAGCCTAGTTTACACAAGGCGATGGCGCAGGTTTAGACCCAAGACCGCTCTCTTTCGCCCGCGGGCGAGAGGCGCGGCGTACGGAGAAGAAAATCATGAAATCGACAAGAGCTGCCCAAAGCAGCGTAGAACTCAGCACCCTTAGCATTCCCGACGCGGAAGAGATCATTGAAGAAGCATTGAACGATCTGGGGGAATCCGCCGATCCCGGCCTGGCGCGGGCCTTGCACTTTCTGGCCCCTCCGGGCTACCAGGCGATCGTCGAGCTGTGCAGCGAGAACGGCCGCAGCAAGCGCCGCAATGCGTCGGCTGAAACCTGGTCGCCGGAGGACGACGAGGTGCGCATCTACTTCGAGCGCATCGGCGATGGCGAACCTGCCCCGCGTGCCGCCCGCGCGCCGCGCGCCGTTGCCGAGCCTGCCTTCGACGACGAGGACGACGACAGCCAGGAGGCCGTGATCCCCGCCGACCTGGACGCCCGCGTCAAAGAGCTGTGCGCCGCGCTGGCCGAGGCCGAACGGGGCGGGCACGCTTTCATCGCGCTGAAGTGGTTCCGCGACTCGTTTTTGCCGCGCAAGGCCTTCCGCTGGAATCAGCACCCCGAATCGCGCCAGGCGGTCCTGGCTGAGGCCATCCAGCGCGGCGTCGTGCTCACCAGCAAGATCGCCAACCCCAAGACCCCCGCCTATCCCACCACCACCATCCGCCTCAACCGCGCCGAGGCCGGCATTCCCGAGGAAGCCCAGCGCTTCCATCCTGTCGCGGTCCATGGCGACTCCATCGCCGAGGCCATTGAAGAAGAACGGGGGAACCTGTGAGCTGCTACTTCCTTGAGTCCACGGCCTTCGCCAGGCTCTTCGTGCAGGATCAGGGCACCGGCGCCCTGATCCGCCTGATGGAGGCCGTCGAGGACAACCGCAAGCTGATCTCGGCCTCCACGCCGCTGGAGGTCTACGCGGCCATCCGCCGCCGCGAGCGGGCTGGCGGCATCTCGGCGGAAGACGCCACAGCCGCGCTCGATATTCTCCGCCTTGAAGCCGCGCGCATGGTGCAGCAGCCGCTCAATCCAGCCGTGCTCGAAGCCACCCGCCAGCTCCTCGACCGCACCGCCCTGCGCTGGCCCGACGCCCTGCAACTGGGCTCCGCTCTCGTCGCCCGCGATATGTTCCAGGGCACGGAAATCATCTTCGTCTCCGCCTCGCCGCAGTTGCTCGAAGTCGCCAAGGCAGAGGGCTTCCACGCCCTCGACCCAGCCAAGGAAGCGGACGAACCGGCAAGCGAAGATTGAAGTCGTTCATTCCGTTCAGGACTTGACTCGCCGCCCCGCCCTCGCTCCGGCGGGAGTATCATGTGAGCCGTCTATGAAGTTACACGAGGAGTCGCTGCTCACCATGAAAGTCCCGAACATACGTCCCGCCCTTGAACCCTTCCCCAACTGCCCCGCCCTCGACGGCTATCACTGCGTCACCAACTCCTTGGCAAAAATCTTTCACCATGCCGGCCATCCGCTCTCGGAAGACATGCTTCTCGGTCTTGGGGCTGGAATGGGATTCATCTATTGGCAGATGAAGATGGGAGCGGGCACGTATATCTTTGTTGGCGGCAGGGGAAACGGCAAGAACTTTTATAAGGATCTGGGCGCAAGAACCGGCGTCGAAATCCGAGAAGTTACCACCTCAAGCGCCAAAACGGCCGAAGCCGGCCTGCTGCGGGAGATGGCGCAAAAAAAGCCCGTGATGCTCGGCGGCGATATGGGCTTTCTGCCCTGGTTTCATTTCCCGGAGGACTACCACTTCGGCGGCCACGCCTTTGTGGTCTGCGGCTACGACGGCGCCAAGACGGTTCTGGCCTCCGATATGGACCCGCGGATGGCCGGACTGAAGAAAGGATTCTACGCGCCTGTCACTTTAGAGCAGCTCGCCAGGGCAAGGAGCTCGCCCTTCAAGCCATTTCCGCCGAAAAACCTGCGCTTGGAGTTCGACTTTGCCGGGTTTCGCAATCCAGGGAGTAAGGAGATCGCCGCGTCCATCGCACAAACCGTCGATGCCCACCTCCACCCGCCGATCAAGAACTTCGGCGTCGCGGGACTGCGCCATACAGCCACCCAGTTATTGCAGTGGCCGAAGATCTTCCAGGACAAAGAACTGCGGATGAACTTGTTCAATCTCTATGTCTTCATCGAAATCGGCGGCACCGGCGGCGGTTGCTTCCGCCCCATGTATGCCCGCTTTCTGGAACAGGGCGCAAGGATCGCCGGCATACCCGCGCTGGCAAGCGCCGCCGAAATCTTCCATGAGTCCGGCAGTAAGTTTACCGGGATCGCGCTGATGTTCAAGGATGCCGCGAAGATGAAAGGCATCGAGGAGAAGGTGCGTTCCGCCTCTCAACTCTTTGGCGAAATCGCCGGCCTGGAAGAGAAGGCCTGCCAGCTTCTCGAGCACAGCATTTGAGCGGTGGCAGTTACTCCCTCCGAAACCGGTTCGCCTTCTCAAATTCATCCCGCAGCTCCGGCGTGCGCAGATTTTCGCGCAACCTCAACCGATTGCTTGTTGAACCGTGGCATCGCAAACCGCTGCCAGGCGCCCGATGCCCTCCCGAATCGATTCCGGCGAGGCATTGGAGAAGTTCAGGCGCATGAATCGCTGGCCGCTGGCATCGGGGAAAAAATCCTGCCCCGGCACAAAGATCACTTTGCGCAAAAGCGCTTCACGCAGCAGTTCGTTTGTGTCTACGCCCTCGGGACAGGTTACCCAGAGGAACATTCCTCCCTCCGGATGCGTCCACCTGAATCCCGGAGGCATGGTTTCCCGCAGTGTCGCATCCATGATCGAGTAGCGTTCCCCGTATGCTTGCCGAATGCGCTCGACGTGGGCGCTGCTGTCGAAGTCCGTGAGGTAGCGATGAACGATGCGCTGGTCCAGGCTCGACGTATGCAGATCGGCCGCCTGCTTGACAATCGTTAGCTTGCGGCGAATCTCCTCGGTAGCAACCACCCAGCCGATTCTGAGCCCAGGCGCGATGGTCTTGGAAACAGTACTGAGATAGATAACAATCCCTTCGGTATCCAACGACTTGATCGGAGGAATAGTCTTCCCCGCATAACGCAGGCATCCATAGGGATCGTCCTCGAGAACAATCAATCCATAGCGAGCCGCGATCGAATAAAGAGTCTTGCGGCGCTCCTCGGCGAGCGTCCTGCCTGTGGGATTCTGGAAATTCGGAATCGTATAGAGGAACCTGGGCCTTTCGCGCTCGATCAATGCAGGCAACTCCTCCGGGATCAGACCGTGGTCATCGGTAGGGACCGTGGCAAAGCGGACCTCGAATGTCTGAAACGCCTGAATGGCGGCCATGTAGGTCGGGCTTTCGGTCAGGACGCAGTCTCCCGCATCCAGAAAGACCTTCCCGGCCAGATCGAGCGGCTGCTGGGAGCCGGTCGTGATGAGAATATCTTCGGCACAACAATCGATCCCGCGCCTGCGGGATTCCGCGGCCAAGCTCTCCCGCAGCGGCGCGAAGCCCTCGCTGGCGCTGTATTGAAGCGCGGACGCGCCGGTCTCATGAAGGACACGCTCCGCTGCGCAGAGTACATCGTCCACGGGAAAAAGTTCCGGCGCGGGAAGGCCTCCGGCGAACGAGATGATCTCCGGCTGTTCGGTGACCTTGAGAATTTCGCGGATCGTCGAGGCGCTTATGCCGCTCATTCTACGCGCGAACCTGGTATTCATATCTTCTCCTTGCATCCGGAAAGCTGAATTCCGGATTCCTTACTCCCTCCGAAACCGGTTCGCCTTCTCAAACTCATCCCGCAGCTCCGGCGTACGCAGGTTCTCGCGCAGGTGGGCCAGCCTTTGCTCCAGCGCGAGCAGCGCCGCCTGCACGGCCTCGGTATTGGTATAAGCGATGTCGCGCCACATGGAGTACGGGCTTGCCCCCAGCCGCGTCATCTCGCGCAGGGCGCGTCCGCCCACGTCTTTCAACTCCGGCGCGTCGCCCACTTCTTCCTCCAGCAGCGCGCTCAGGGCCGTGGCCACGAACTGCGGCAGGTGGCTCACCCACGCCACCAGCTCGTCGTGGCGCGCGGGATCGAGATCGATAATCTTTGAGCCCATCGCGCCAACCCACTCCCGCCAGCCTTTGACCAACTCAGCCGAGTGTGGCGAACGCTGCGCCGCCGGATCGTCGGTAAACAGCCACACCGTCCCGCGAAACAACTCCACATCGGCCAGAACCGCGCCGCCCCGCTCCTTGCCCGCCATGGGGTGGCCGGGAAGGAACGCCGCGCGCTCCGGAGTGTTGAAGAGCCGGCCGGCAGCCTCTGATATCTGCCGCTTGGTGCTGCCCACGTCGGTGACCAGGTGCTCGGAGCCGAGTACGGGGGCTAACTTCTCCATGAAATCGAGAGTCGCGTAGATGGGCATGGCCAGCAGCGCTACCTGGCTCTCCCGCGCCGCCTGCAAGGGCTCTGTGGCAATCGAGTCGATGGCGCCAGCCGCCAGCGCAACCTGCGCCCCCTCCGCGCTCCGATTCCAACCCACAATCGCGCCGTGAAAGCCCGCCGCGCGCAGCGCCAGCCCCGCCGATGTGCCCAGCAGGCCCGTGCCCAGGATGGCGATGCGCTCGATCATGCGAACCTTTCGCTCCCTCGGTTTTGAAAAGACGTGGTTTGACCGTCGCTACCGGCTAGGCTTCACCGTGGCGCCAATGCCCACTCAGCCGCTTTGCATGCATGAATACTTGTGGTGTCAAAGAGAGGGACCGAAGAGTCGCTCCGTTGAACAAGCGTAGAGATTTCAGTGCAGCCGAGAACGATCGCTTCAGCGCCAGAATCAACGAGATCTTCGATGATCCGTCGAAACTGGGTACGCGATGCATCGACTACTTTCCCCAAACAGAGTTCTTCATAAATGACACGATGAACGATTTCTCGATCTGCCTCTTTCGGCACCAAGACGCTGATTCCGTGGTGCGATTGCAGACGGGAACGGTAGAAATCCTCTTCCATTGTGAAGCGAGTACCTAGTAGGCCAACCTTTTTGAAGCCGGAGCGCTTGATCTCAGCGGCTGTCGGATCGGTGATGTGGAAGAGTGGAATTGCCACTGCCCTTTCTATTGTCGATGCGACTTTGTGCATCGTGTTTGTACACAGGACAAGGAAATCAGCCCCGGCCAATTCGAGAGAGCGACCGGCTTGAGCAAGCATCCGCCCTGCCCCGGCCCAATCGCCAGTGCTTTGGAGGCGTTCCACTTCGTAAAAGTCAACGCTCAAAAGAACCAGCTTGGCGGAATGCAGTCCACCAAGGCGGTCTCTGACTGTCTCATTGATGATCCGATAATATGGAACCGTTGACTCCCAGCTCATGCCGCCGATTAGCCCGATGGTTTTCATCTTCGCTCCTGAAGACATTTAGGACACCCACCATTCAGGTTCCGCAGATGTAAGACGCAAGCCGCTGAGAACCAAGCCTTCGTCGCGAATGTCAGTCGACAACGAATAAGTTCGCTCCAAATTCAAGCCTATCCGTTCACACGTTGCAGTATATCGTGTGGGTTCTCACATGGTGCGCCCAACCGCCTTCGCAATGACCCGCAGTTCGTCCATCAGCTTCTCGAACTGCTCTAGGTACAGCGTCTGCGCCGCGTCGGAGACAGCCCTGTCGGCGTTGGGATGAACCTCCACCAGAATTCCGTCCGCGCCCGCGGCCACAGCGGCCTTGGCCATCGCCGGAACCATATCGCGCCGCCCTGTGCCGTGCGAGGGGTCGCCAACAATGGGCAGGTGGGAGAGCTTGTGAATCACCGGAATGGCCGCGATGTCCATGGTGTTGCGCGTGGATGTCTCATAGGTACGGATGCCGCGCTCGCACAGAATCACGTCATAGTTGCCGCCGGACATGACGTACTCGGCTGACAGCAGCAACTCCTCGATGGTGGCGGCTATGCCGCGCTTCAGCAGCACCGGCTTGCGAATCTGGCCCAGCTCGCGCAGCAGGTTGAAGTTCTGCATATTGCGCGCCCCCACCTGGTAGCAATCGGTGTAAGGCAGCATGGGCTCGATCTGCGAGATCTCCATGACCTCGGTCACCGTGAGCAAGCCGTTTTTCTGAGCGGCCTCGCGCATCAGTTCGAGTCCCGGAATTCCCAGCCCCTGGAAGGCGTAAGGCGAACTGCGCGGCTTGAAGGCGCCTCCGCGCAGAAAGCTGGCGCCCGCCGCCTTCACGCGCGCGGCGGTCTCGAAGATCTGCTCGCGGTTCTCGATGGCGCACGGACCGGCGATGACAACAACCTGCTCGCCGCCTATCCTGGCCCCGTTAGGAAACTCCACCACCGTGCCTTGCGGACGAAATGCGCGCCCGGCCAGCTTATAGGGGGAACTGATGCGAATCACGTTGAGCACGCCCGGCAGCACCTCGAATTTGCCCAGGTCCAGTCCGGCGGTAGGCCCAACGGCGGCCAGAATGGTCTGGGTCGCGCCCGTCGTCCGGTGTACGTCGACCCCCGACTCCTCCATCACTTCGATGACGGCATCTATCTGTTCCTCAGTGGCTTTCTCCTGCATGGATACGATCATTGCTTTTTCCCTGTCTCGGGCGTCTCTGCGCCAGTGCCGTGGCCCGGCGCATCCGCCAGGACTTTCCTCTCCGATGCCAACTCGTCCCTCTGCAGGGCCCGCATCACGTCGATAATGCGCTCGTAAATATGCGTCAGTTCGATGTCCGGCAAGGGACCTTTATTGGCCGCCCGCACATTCGCGTAAATCACCTTTTCGCGCGCCGGCTCGTACACCGGCAGCGAGGTGGCAACCTTCAGGTGACCGATCATCTGTGCAGCGCGTGCCCGCTCGCTCAGCAACTCCACCAACTGCCGGTCCAGAACATCGATTTGTTCTCGCAATTCTTCCAGCGTCATTTCATCCTCGTGTTGCAAAAAGCTGCTAGCTACTCGCTTCTAGCTCGTGCCTGTCGGCTAAGCATCAGCATTTCAATCCACAGCCGAGTGAGCTAGGAGCTAAAAGCTAGAAGCTAGGGGCTGGTTTCTTACCGGGCCGGCGCCCTCCGCCGCGGCGGACAGATGCAGGCCCTTGATAAATCGAGCTACTGCGTCCGGCGCCGTCTCCCACCCCACGGACGAAGACCTGTCCGCGGGGACCCCGGTCTCCGGAGTCGATCGTTCGATCAACTCCACAATCGCGCTGCCGATCACCACGGCATCCGCGAACTCCGCCACCTGGGCGACGTGTTCCGCGTTGGAGATGCCGAACCCCACGGCTACCGGCAGCCCCGTCCATCGCCGGATGCGCGCCACCAAAGCCGCTGCATCGGCTGCCAGGCTCTGCTGCGTGCCGGTAATGCCCACGCGGGAGATGGCGTAAACGAATCCCTTTGAATGAGTCGCGATCGCCTCAAGCCGTTCGTCGGGACTGGTGGGCGCAGCCAGAAAGATCGGCGCAAGACTCACCCGCTCCATCTCGGCCAGATACTCGCCCGCCTCTTCAACGATCAGGTCCGTCACCAGCACGCCGTCCACCCCGGCCGCCGCTGCCTCGTCGGCAAACCTGTGCAGGCCGTAACGCAAAACCGGATTCAGGTAGGTGAATATCACCAGCCCCGCCTGAGGCCGCGCCGCGCGAATCTCAGCAGCCAGGCCCAGCACATCCTTGAGCCCGATTCCTTTGAGTCCGGCCCCACGCGCCAATGCCCGCTCCATGGCCCTTTGAATCACCGGTCCATCCGCCAGCGGATCGCTGAAGGGCACGCCCAGCTCGATCACATCCGCGCCCGCATCAATCGCCGCAACGGTAATCTCACGCGTGGCAGCAAGGCTTGGGTCTCCGGCCGTCAGGTAAACCACCAATCCGGGTTTGTGATCGAATCGTATCGCCATCGAACTCGTTTGTTGTAACCTAATTTGAGATGCTGATCTGATCTGTTGGTTCGACCATGGGTTCTTTGTTCTTCCGTAGAAACCAAGTTGCACGGATAGAGTTCACATAGCACATTACAAATGCGGCAGCGATAATCCAGCCGACAACATTTGGTCTGATCCTGGTATTGTCGAAGAGCTGATAAATTTTTTCGATCAAGAACCAGATAAGACCAAATACCGACCATGTCAGGGACAAACGGTAAATTCTCCATGCCACAACGCAAAAAATGACGGCATCCAGGAGATTATGTGGGTTGAATCCTCCAGCGGAAAGAACACTGAAGACCGCAGTGATGGCGCAAGACAAAGCTGCGGCCAGAACGCCCTGACGCGTAACTTGAATTGCTGATACTCGGCTGTCTATTTCAGGCAAGAGGTTCCAAAAAGCACTTTTACTCATCTTCCCCTCTTTTCATCGGCATCGTCCATCACGCCCCCTGGATACTCAACTCGCGCGCCAGAATGCCCATGTCCTTGTCGCCGCGTCCGGAGAGGTTGACTACCAGTATGTCACGTGATTGCATCGCGGGAGCAATGCGCAGGGCCTCGGCCACCGCGTGCGCGCTTTCCAGAGCAGGCAAAATCCCCTCCGTCCGCGCCAGCTTCACCACCGCGTCCAGCGCCGCCGCATCGTCCTGCGAGACGTACTCCGCCCGTCCCGAGTCGTGCAGCGCCGCGTGCTCCGGCCCGATCGAGGCATAGTCGAGGCCCGCCGAGACCGAGTGCGTCAGCGCGATCTGGCCGTTCTCATCCTGCAACACGTAGGAATAAGTCCCCTGCAACACCCCCGGCGACCCGCCCCTGAACCGCATTGCATGATCGCCCAACGCCGTGCCGCGCCCGCCCGCTTCCACGCCGATCAGCCGGACTTGTCTGTCTGAGAGGAACTCGTAGAACGCGCCCATGGCGTTCGATCCGCCGCCCACGCAGGCAATCACCGCCGTCGGCAGCCGCCCCTCTTTTTTGAGGATCTGCTCCTTCATCTCGCGGCTGATCACGCGCTGGAAGTCGCGCACCATGGTGGGATAAGGGTGCGCCCCCAGCGCGCTGCCCAGCAGGTAATAGGTGGTCCGGACGTTGACCACCCAATCGCGCATGGCCTCGCTGATGGCGTCCTTCAGCGTCTTCGATCCCGACGAAACTCCGCGGACTTCGGCGCCCAGCAGCCTCATGCGCAGCACGTTCAACTCCTGACGGGCCATGTCCACGTCGCCCATGTAGACCACGCACTCCATGCCCAGCAGAGCGCACACCGTAGCGGTGGCCACGCCGTGCTGCCCCGCGCCCGTCTCGGCGATGACGCGCTTCTTGCCCATCCGCTTGGCCAGCAATCCTTGGCCCAGCGCGTTGTTGATCTTGTGCGCCCCGGTGTGCAGCAGGTCTTCGCGCTTGAGATAAATCTTTGCCCCGCCCAACTGCTCGGTAAGCCGCTTGCAGAAGTAGAGCGGCGTTGGCCGCCCGGCATAGTCCTTCAGCAGATCGGCCAACTCCGCCTGAAAGGCTGCATCAGCCTTGGCCAGATCGTACTCGCGCTCCAGCTCCACCAGCGCCGCCATCAGCGTCTCGGGCACATACCGCCCGCCATACACGCCAAACCGCCCCGGCCGCGACTCGGATGGAACTGCCGGAAGAATGATCGATGCCATAAGCGGGCCTCCTGCGGAATGGGAACAAAAAAACAGGGAACTATTCAGTGTACTAGGGCGCGAGGTACGCGCTTTACGAATTTGGAACAGCAAAGGTGTACTCCCGGAAGATCCAGAGCTGGGGTCTCACCGGTCGCTATTGAGAGACTGGGCCTTCCTGGTGCCTTTGAGCCTCGGCCTCCTCAATCAGGCGTTGAATCCGATTTTTTCGCTGGCTGTTGACCTCATCAACTTTTCGTAACAATATCCGGCCGTTCTTCTTACAATATTTCTTGAAATACTTCCGCTTGAGGACACCGATGTCAACATAGAAAGCAATTGTTTTTGCCAAATCCTGCGTGTTAAATGGCAAAGAGGTAGGGGGCTGATCCAAGACGTATTGGAGCTTGCGATAGAGAGTCTGGACAGCAAAGCGCTCGGGTAATTGTATGTAGATTGCAGGATTGCCCGAATAATACTCTTCGTCCATGAATCGAGATTGGCGAATTTGCTCCTGTCTCCAAACCAATTTGTCTGGATGTCCGGACCCAATTAACGATTCCTCGACGTTCATGATTCGATCAACTGCAAAGAACATTTCAGCAATATCCCTATATAGCGCAATTTGCATAGTGCGCTTACCAACGAAGTTAGACACTATCAAATCTTTGAAAACCCCGGCGAATAACCCGACAACCGCACCCACAATCGCAGTGAAAGCAGGTGTGAGCCACAATAGCAGAGGGTTCGAAACTTTTATCAGTTCGTACAGAATGCGACCAAGATTCTCCATTGCCCTCACACTATTTCCGGGTGCCCCACATCTCGATTCTGAGATGTGGGATAGAGCACTCCAAGCAGTTCGGAATTTAGCCCCCAATGCCTCTTGTTTTGCGCAGCGCGGCTGCCCGCCGCTTGGCAAAGTGTGTCTTGACCTGTTCGTGAGGAATTGCGGGGCGCGGATCGTCCAAGGCCTCCTGCACCTTGGCGCGGAACCAGGCGTCGTGTTCGGTTGCGTTCGTGGCCAGCGCAAACGGAAGCGCGCCCTCATTCGCCGTTCGAGTCAACAGAATCCGCACCGCATCCGAGACGGTAATTCCCAATTCCCCCAATACAGCCGCCGCACGCTCCTTCACTGCAGGATCGATCCGTGTTTGCACTAACGCACTTGCAGCCATAGAGAAATTCTCCTCGCTATAAATGTAATTCATTTGCATTACACAGTCAAGAATCGTGTCATACAGAACGAATTTTGCTTCACACAAATCGGTTTGCGCACAACCGGCTTTACAAAAGCCGCCTTACGCCGCCTTCTTCACCTGCAAGGTCACGCGCAGCCCGGCGGCGGCGAGCATATTGACCAGCATATCCAGGCCGAAGAGGTCGATCTTGCCGCGCATCAGGTTGGAGATGCGCGGTTGCGTCACGCCGAAGACCTTGGCCGCCTCTGCCTGGTTCAATCCCTTGCGTTCAATGTGCCGCTTGAGGGCCAGCATGAGCGAAGACCGCAGCTTCAGGTTCTCCGCCTGCGCCGGAGTCTTTTCAATGGCGTCCCACACACTGTCGTAGCGATTCTTGGTCATGGGTTCAACTCCCGAATCAAAATCCTTGTAGCGCCGCGAGGCAAGAGCAATATCCTCGGGGCTGGTCTTCTGAGTCTTCTTCTGAAAGCAATGCAGCACATAAATCGCGTCTTCAAACTTGGCTACATACATCACGCGGAACGCCCCGTCCTTCTCGCGAATCCTAATCTCCCGCACACCCTGACCGACCCTGCTCGTCGGCTTCCAGTCGTCCGGGTCAAATCCTTCCTGTACCAGGTAAAGCTGATAGCCGGCCTTTCGCCGCGCCGCGGCAGGAAAGCGGCAAAGATCGGTAAGCGCCCTACCTCGAAACTCGATTGGCTTGGCGCTCTTGCTCATGAATATATTATACAAAATTCTGCATACCGTGTGGACTATTTTTCTTTGTAAGCCGCTACTCGCGTTCCACCGCTCTTGGCCGAGCCACAAACGCCCGCACCTTTTCCGGCTCCTTGAGGCCCGGCGCAGCCTCTATCCCGGAGGCCACATCCAGGCCCCAGGGCCTAATTACCGGAGATTTCTGCGATTCCTTGGATGTCTTTGGATGTTCTTGGAAGGCTCAGCGGCGGAGGACTCAGTCTCAAGAGAACCTGTCTCTCCATGCTCAAACATGAATCTCTTGCGAGCGATTAGCGAGCAGTTGGCCGCACCGCAGGTGCTGGCGGAGAGGGAGGGATTCGAACCCCCGATAGCCTTGCGACTATGTCTGATTTCGAGTCAGGTGCATTCAACCGGGCTCTGCCACCTCTCCGCTTTGGCTACAACGATTTAGAGGATGCTCTCGACTGCGCTCTTGTGGCACTGGCAGTTGTCCCGGGAACTCCCCGGCCGTGCGCAGATTCGTTGCGACCTTATCTAGTCTACCGGCGAAGTGTGTCGGATGCAATGCCAGGCGGGGTCCGCTTGCGGGCGCGAGCTGCCGGATGCGGAGTAGCAATGCTCGATGGCGCGCGCGGCTTGCCTGAATCGGTTAAATTGTTGATTCTATTGGCGTCCCTGACGGGATTTGAACCCGGGTTCTCGCCATTCCAGGCCATTCCCATCCTTGAACTGTAGACTTCAATTCATACGCGATTCTTTCTTCCGGCCGACGTCTGGTTGGCCGTGAAACTTCCGCGCGTGCGTTCGCCCATGCGGAACACGACAGCCCCGAAATCTTCGATTTCAATCGGCACGTCTCTCAAGTTCGTCGCCTGCGGTGAATTGACGGCAAAGGTCTCCAATGATCCGGCGGGCTGTCTGCGGGTCCGGTGGAAGGTCTTGAGGTCCGCACATAGCGCCGTGATGCGATGGCCCGTAACAAACTGCGCTGCCATTATGCCGGTCCGGATTAAATCGACAGGCGCCGTGACCAACGCCGCAACTTCGGCGCAGCCGCTTTGCAGCAGATTCTCAAGATGCACGCGCCCCACAAAACCTGTTCCAATCAGCGCGGTCTTCAAAGCTTCTTCATGCTGGTTTCCTTCCGGCAACAGACAGCCGTGGACTTGTCTCGAAACCGGGAGCGGCCCTGCCGGGTCCTGCTCATCGTTTGGCCCGCAGACCCGGCAGGGGTAATCGTCACTTCGCAGGCAACCCGAAGACCTCGACCTCGATGTAGTGGTTCAGCTCGTTCACGTTGTTTCCACAACTGAATAACCGGACGTAGCGCGCCTTCACGCCCTTGGTGGCCACAAGCTTGCCCTCATAGCTTTCTACATAGAGCATGTTCGTGCCCGCGCCCTGCCCGTCCTTGTTGGCAGTATCGCTGTTGAACCAGGTTTGCTTGTTTTTTGTGAACGCTTCGTCATCCGCGGTCTGGACAACGATGCAGAAGTAGACGCGCGGCTGGAAATAGTGCCAGAACAGCACGCCATAGATCTCCAACATCGCCCCCAAATCGATGGTCACGGATTGAACGCCAGGCCCCAGTTCCACGTAGTTTCCGTCCGCCTGCGTCGTGTCACCGTCGGTGACCATTGTGAGGTCTCCAACAACAGGATCCGTCTCCGTGCTCGTAACCTTCTTGCCCTTGGCAAGGTTGACGACACCCACAGGGGCGAGGAACGGAGGGCGCTGCTTCACCGATGGTTTCTCGAGATTGTGTATGGACAAGAGATTTGCCGGCGTGCCCTCGTAACCGGGCTTCGGCAATTCAATGGGAACCGGCGCAAGTTGTGCGCGCGCTACGGCGCTCATACAGGCCAGGCCGAGAACCACAAGATAGGTCTTCGATTCGATACGGCTCATTTTCATTTCTTCTCTCCTTGTTTCATTCATTTCAGGTGTACATGCGAATACCATAAGAGGGACGCCATCATCCGGTTCGGCCAGCAACGCCTCCAGGCCCGGCCAGCGTGCGCGGCACGCATCCACTTCCTGTCGGCTCAACATCAGGAACGCAGTCGAGAACACCTCAGCCAACGCGGCGGGCGACTCGGAGACTGCTTCGCCGCCTAACCCGACGGATCCCATCTTGCAAAGGGCGGGCCGGAAGACCGAGGTGCCGGCGATCACCCATGCCGCGGGACGAAGACGAGATTGATTCGGACCTCTGGGATCGAGAATATGGTTGCCTTTCTGCAACCCTGAAGCGCTCAACACGCACTGCGACGCCGAATAGTTATACGCAGGTGTGGCGTGCTCTCCGGGCAGGCCTATGCGCAGCGGCCACCCCGTCTGCCCCGGAGGAGGCTGCAAAGCCCGGACTGAACTGCACCCGCCGTGAATCAACGCCTGATCAATGCCCCAATCCACAAGGACTTCGGCCATTCGATCGACGGCATAGCCCTTACCAATACCACCAAGATCCAGGCGTATGCCGGTAGCGTTCGCCTGTACTTCATACTCCGATAGCCGCAATACCAGCTTGCAAAGGCCCGTACCCAAGGAGATATCGAAAGCACCGCCCGTTTCCTCGATGGCTAATAGTGCCAGCATGAGACACTCCATCGTCCAACGGCTAACCCTGACGGTGCCGCCAACTGGCAGGTTGTTGATGCGTGTGATGTCGCTGTTCTCAACAAAGCGGCTCAAGTCTCCTTCGAGCCTGTCGAGCAGGTCGAAGGCCTGATTGGCTGCCTGGCGCGCGTAGTTTGCGTCCTCATGCACGCAGAGAATCTCAAACATCGACGCCATGGCCTGATGCCCAAAGCGGTGTGTGGAAGGGCTCCAGAGAGCAGCAGGGAACGTTGCCATCTCTGGCTTTACACCTGATGGCATGGCTGCCGTGGCGAGTGCGTCAGTCACAGATCCTCCCAGACAGACAACTGGGCGTACCCGCGTAGTTCGACGCCCGGCCGAAGTTCCACAGGTTGGTCGAAGAGGTTCATATAGAGGTCACGTTGCCCGGGTGGAGGTACCTCGTACAGCCGGCGGGTCAGGGCCGGCTCCATGTCGGGCGTAATCAGGTACACAGGAGCGGGCGTTGCGCTGTCCGAGACGCCATTCCACCATTGCACCCGTCTGAAACGCCTCAGATACCACGGCAACGGCCACAGATTCTCCCGGCTCACAATGGCGATGGGAATCTCGGCGCGGCCAGCCGGAAAGGTTGAAGACAGAAGTTCGAGTTTCTGCACGATGGTGAAGACATCCTTGCCTGTGTGCGCGTAGACCCACGGATTCCTCGGATCCGAGCCGAACCGGAAACTTCCCATCCACGCCTGCCACCCAAGATGACCGCAGCCCAGCAGAAGCAACGCGGTCATCACAGCCTTCACCGATTTCCTGCGAACGGTTTCGTTCAGAGCGGCCAGGGCTGTTCCCCCCAGCAGGATCATCGCGTGGATGGGACCGAGAAAGTTCCAGGGCACCTTGTAGGGAAGCAGCGAATATGCCGCGACCATGGCGACGCAGTAGACGGCCAGGAAGAGCTGGAATTGGAAGCCGCTTCTGCCCTGGGCGCACCTGCGAATGGCGGCCACCATGCCCGCGATGGCAAGAATCGTAATGAGGGCCTCAGTGAACAGGGGCCCGCCATCGGCCCGATAGTAGTTCATCAAGTGCAGGTAGTAGCTCCAGGGGTGAACATGAGCCGTTCCCACGCCTGTGCCGCGCAGCAAGTACCCGCGATACGACAGGATCAAATCCGCAATGCCGCGCGGATTTGCAAAGAAGGATGAGACGAGGAGAGCGGTTGAGCAGAATGCCGCCCCCACTGCAAGCGCCGCGTGTCCAAGCCAGCTTCGAGCCGTTGGCGATTGTCCATTCCGCCGCCAACGGATTGCCGCCGCTATGGCCGCTGCGATCGCCATGCATGCCAGCGGGATAATCGCTGTCTCTTTGGTGGCGAACATCAGCCCGGCACAGGCGCCAGCGGCGACGGCCCAGGCTGCACGCCTTCGCTCCCAATAGCGGAGAGAGGCGATCAGGCATCCAAAGGTGAACACCACAAGCAGCATCTCGTGAATATAGTCGCGGCTGTAATAGACCATGGCCGGCGAAACCGCTGTCAGAAGGGCGGACGCCGCCGCACCGATCAGTCCGATGTACCGCACCACGAAGATGTGCATTCCAACCAGCAGAATCCCCGCCAGCGCCGGGATCAGCCGCAACGTGGTCTCGCTCAAGTCGACGTAGTGCGTGTTTCCTTCTGCCCTGGCCAGGGCCCAGGTGGCATAAATCAATGTCGGCCCGTGGTAATCCGCGGGCGAGTATCGATACTCATCTCGATCGAGCAACACTCCCAGCTTGTCTGCGTTGATTGCCTCATCGCTATGCATGGGCCGCGCAGGCAACTGCGGCAGCCGAAGTGCTGCAGCAAGCAGCATCAGGCAGCCGAACACGATGCAGGTCCGCATGGACAATCGCGTGTTTGCGGAAAGTGGCTGCATTTCTCTTAGCTCCCGCGGTGATCCCACTCGGCTGCCAGAGCGCAGTAGGCGAATAGAACACTGCATGCCACCAACAGCAGTGCACTGATGCGGTGAGCCTGAAGCAGTACCTGCTGCTGAGCAGGCGAAGCAAGAGGAAACATCGCCAGCAGCGCCGTGGCCAAAGTGGGCACCGCCGATGCCAGTGCCATCCAGAAGAAAACTTTGCGCATGAGGACTGTGACAGACACGGAGGCCGCGGACGGTCTGCCGCCCTTGGCCACGAGCTCCCAATCTGCCTGTCTGATCCAGTTGCGCGAGACCCAGACGACAGCAACCGCCAGTGCAGCGCCGGCGAAGCCGCCCGCGGTGGTCACGTGGGCCATGAGAAGGTAACCGCCGAGCGCGGGCGCATTGGCAAGCACGGCGGCGAAGCCGGTTACGGTGACGGCGGCAAGACAGACTCCGCCGGCCACATTTACGCATAACCGAAGAAGACGCAGAGCGCGATCGCCGCGGTCTGCCTCGCGTCTGGAGCGCCGGACGCGGCGAAACAAGACTCTGCGCGCAAGGTCCGCAGCGATGAGGACCACGACCGTCGCGAATACTCCGATAACGACTGTTCTATACATGGTCCTGTCGCCCCCTGGAGATCCTGGCGGACAAGCCGACCAATCCCTGATACGCACCGCCGAGGAGCAACAGCAAGAGAACGATTGCCACGCCGCTCCCAATCACTTTCAGCCAGATCCTGAACTTCCACGAGTTCGCCAGGCTCAGCTGATAGGCTGCATCCACGTTGGGTTGAAAGTGGTTCATCTTCCAGGAACCAAGCTGTTCCAGCGGTGAATCTACCTGCACTTCGCCGAAGAAGACAGGCGATGTTTTAGAGTGGCAATCCTGGCATCCGTTCGCGCCGAGCGCCTGCGAGGCGGGGCGCACGTCGTGGCCGATGGCCCAGAGGTACGGCTCCGCCTGGGCATTCGCTTCGGCTTTTACATCTCCCGAAGCATCGAGCCGGTATAGCTTTCCGCCTGCGATATAGACAGCCTCCGCTTGGCCTGAAGCGCTTTGGCTGAGAAGCTGAAGCACCCGCCGGACCCAGGCAATATCGGCGCTTGGCCAGCTTCCGTTGGCGGGCGCCTGGCGGCTCAGCTTTTTGTCATCGAGCAAGCGCCGCACCGACTCGGGGTTCAGCGGCTCCACTCGTCCTGCCTTCATCCTTCCCCAGAAGGCCGGCCAGACGGCGCGATACGGCGCCAGCTTGCCATCGTTCAACTGCGCATAGACGGGATCGACGATGTGCGGCAGTGCATCCGCGTCGAGATTCGCATTGTGCTCCCCAAGGCCATGCGCTCGAGCGGTCTTCATCATGCCCGTTTTGCCGGACGGCATGGGGCCCGCATGACAAAAGGTGCAGCTCAACTTCTCCAGGTGCAGAGCAGGCAAGCCCTTGTGCTTTGGGTAGGGTGCATTCAGGCCATGCGGTCCGGAAGGCTTTTGTCCATTGGCCGATCCCATGTGGCATCCGCGGCAGGAAAGCGATCCGGAAAAGGCATTCCCTGCCGCGGCGGGATCGCCCTCGTAATTGCGGGTGATCGCATGATCCAGTCCATTGCTGTGGCACTGGACACAAGCCATCCCCCGGGCCATATGAACATCTTCGCCCGCTTTCCAGCGTTCTTTGCCTGAGACTGCGACGTCGATCTCGGTGTGACAGTAGTAGCAGCGGTTGGAGTCGGCCAGGTGGGCGATATCGAAGGCCACCTTTTGGCCCGTAAGGAATCGCTCTGCCGCGTAATGCACCCGGGGAATGCTGGGCTGAAGCGAATCCTCCACCGATGCGGGAAGAAGATAGTCGAACGTGCCCGGCATCTTGCTGCTCGAGCCGGTCACGACCGCCATTCCACTCGCAGCCGTGGCGGCATAGCGGAAGTTTTCCATTCCCAATTGCCGCGCAAACTCGGACTGATCGTAGATCGGCGACCGGTCGTGGCAAGCAAGGCAGTTGGCCTCAAGCTTTCCAGAGACATTCCAGCGGGCGCGATCCTGAGAGCTATCCGCAGCGTCTCCCTCGATGGGCGCCGGCGTGCGAGCTCCGAAGCGGAGAGCGAAGGCCCGCGCCCCGATACCCACATCCTGCGGCCTGTATGTCCCGGGCCAGGCGCGGTAGGAAAGCGGAATCTGGGTCGCGGTTGCGGTGTCGATCCAGAGCCAGGGCTCACCATTCCTGCCCGCGGTAACGCCCGGAAGCGCCGCGTTGAAATGCCAGCCACGGCGTATCGTCTGAACATCGTGACAGGTGGCGCCGCAGGTTTGTTCGGTTGAATAGGGCAAGGGCAGATGGTCGTTAGGCTCGATCGTGTCACCGTTCTCATCGCGCAAAGGAATCACGTGAACCGGGCGCGAGCGGCTGCCGGAGGGAAGATCGCCCAGGAGCGGCTTCTGAGCTCCTGCCGATCCGGCGCCAAAAAGAATAGCAGCCAGCGCAAGCATCGAAAGATTGGAAAGGGCTGGCCGCATGTCAGATCTCGAACTCCTCGGGTTTGAACTCGAGGCGGCTTCTAGCTTCGGCCGCTGAGTTCACTTTGAGTACGGTTACCGCCGTCTCGTAGCCGATCTCTCCGGGACAGTTGAGCCTGACCTTGCCGCGCACCGCGCCAAAGAAGTTCTCCAGGTGCGGCTGATGGTACTTCTTCCTCATCTTGACGGGGATGCCGTAGCTGGGAGGCGCTGCCGTCTCGCGCACATCCAGCACCGCTCCGCCCGCGGCGGGATTGGCCTCCTCGACTGGCGCGGTCAATATTCCTGCCTTCACTAACGGGGTCCAATCGGGCGCGTTGGCAGGGTCGCGGTAAATCGATCCCCGGCCTGCCGATTCTGAGATATCCAGCGCCGCCTGGTCTCCCATGAAGACCTCGTAATAGCCGCCAAACCCGTTCGTGGTCAGGGTCTGGTAAAAGGCACGCACAATGCCCTGAGGCGTTTCGTAGTCGTAGACGGCCATCATCGTGTCGTACCACTCGTGCGTTGCCTTGTCGTAGTAGTCGGTGCCGCCGCTTGCGGTCACTCCCTTGGGACGGACGCCGAGGAACCAGTTAAAGATGTCGATCTGGTGCGAGCCAAGGTCAACAATCGGACCGCCGCCAAGCCCCCGGAACCAGCGCCAGTTCAGAAACTGCTCCATCGAACGGAATCCGTATTTTTCCAGGACCTCCGGCTTCATCGCGTAGCGCGGCGGCATGGTGGCAAAGTCACGCTTGGCGCGATTCCATTGCGCATTTACCGTCGTGATTCGGCCCAGCAACCGGGATTCATTAATCAGCCTTTCGTAGCAGAACCGGTAGCGCGGATTGCTGCGTCTCTGATGCCCAATCTGCAGTAGTTTGGCTGTCTCGCGGGAGGTCAGAACCATTTGGCGTGCGTCCGCCAGGTTCGTCGACATCTCCTTTTCGCAGTAGACATGCAGGCCTGCCTTCATGCTCTCAATGGCATGCTCGGCGTGCCAAAAATCAGGCGTCGCAATCAGCACCGCATCCAGATGCCCCTTCTCTTTGTCCAGCATCTCGCGGTAATCGGTATAAGCGTGGTTGGGATGGCCAGCATCCTTCATCATCCGCGTGGCGCGCCGCAGGTTGTACTCGGCCCATATGTCGCAGACAGCCACAAAGCGCACATCGGGAATCTGCATCGCTGCCTCGAGCAATACCTGCCCCTGCGCTCCAGCGCCAAGCAGCGCAACGCGCACTTCATTCGAGGCCTGGTTGAGCGCCTTCATGGGAGTAGCCCCTACCAGCGCTGCACCCGACACAGTAGCCGCCACAAGAAACTCGCGGCGATCCATTCCCGCACTTCCGCTCTGCGCACTCACGCGTATCTCTCCCAGCATTTGAGCCGGCTGCCTCCTCTTTTCCGCCCCGCACTCCGCGACGCGCTTCAAAGGAAACAACCGGCTCAGGTCAGCTAAACGATCAACCCTTCCGGCTTCCATCCCCGCCGGTATTCGCGGCCAAGCAGCTTGTTGGCATCTTCGTTATTCGTGATCTTGCCCGCAGCCGGGTCCCACATCAGCCGGATGCCGCCCATCCGGTAGGAGATCGAGATGAGGTTGAAGGCCTCGCTGATGGGCCCCGCCATCTGGAAATCGCCGTACGTCGTTGACCCGTTGCGGACGGCGTCTACCCAGGGCCGCGAGTCGTTGGAGCGGGCTGGGCCCGACCCGCGCATCTCCGGGCGATACGCCATGAGGGGGAGCTTTCCGCCCGCCATGAATATGGGCGGTCTCTCACCCTGATTCGGCATGGGCGGAGCACTGATGTTGCGCAACTTGCGGAATTCCGTGAACTTGCTCTCCGGGATCACGCGCGGGTTGTCGCACTCGAAGCCGGCCAGGATCTTTCCACTGTCGCCCACCAGAAGCATTCCATCCGAGGGCATTGAGCGGTCTTCGGAGAGCAGTTCGTCTGGCGTGGCCGGCCTATTGCCGCCGTCGTACCAGTAGATGTCGATAGCCGGCCGGTCTCCCTTGGCGCGGAAGCGCATCCTTGCCGTGCTGGCCAGAGGATAGGAGTAATCGTTTTTGATCTTGTTGACCGTCTGGTTGTCCAACACCTGGCAGGCATTGCTGATCGTGGTTTCAACACAGTACGGCGCATCCAGCGCCAGGTCCTGAAAGACGGTCCAGTTGCTGTAGATGCCCATGTCGTTGATGGCGCCGCCGCCAAAGTCGTACCAGCCGCGGAAGGAGGTGTGCGTATACCACGGGTGGTACGGCCGGTCGTTCTCCGGGCCCAACCAGAGGGTCCAGTTGAAGCCATCCGGGATCGGCGGCCGGTCGGTGGGCAGCGTCAGGTACTGCGGCCAGACTGGACGGCTCGTCCAGTTGTGGATCTCCCGCAACTGGCCGATGGCGCCCTGCTGAATCCATTTCATTGCATTGCGGAAGCCGAGCGAGATGTTGGCTGGCATGAGGTGCGTGACAACCTTCGTCCGCTTCGCCGTCTCAATCACTAACCGTGTCTCGGCCAGGCGGTTCGCGAGCGGCTTGGCCACCATCACGTGCTTGCCCTTGTTCATCGCCGCCAAAGCTACAATCCCGTGAAGGTGGTCGGGCGTCATGACCTTCACGCCGTCGAGGTCCCTTTCCTTTTCCAGCATTTCGCGGAAATCCGCATAGGTATTCACGCCCGAGAACTTCTCGGCCGCGCGCTTCTTGGCGTAGTAGGCCTCGATGATCTCCTTGCCGATATCCCGGCCTCCCGGCACCCAGTCCATGCCCTCATGCCAATTCGGCTCCTCCAGCATGATGCGGATGCCATCGCGGATGCCTCCGGGAAACCACTCCAGGTAGTGGCGCCCGTCTTTTTCCACATCGCAGACGGCGGTGAGCTGAACGTAGGGGTTCTCCAAGAGGCTGGCCACCTCGCGAATCGCCTCGGTTCCGAAACCGACATGGGCGAGCGTGATCTTGTCGCTGGGAGGAACATGTCCCTGGCCAAGAACGGCTCGGGGAACGATGGTGAATGCCGTTGCGGCAGCCGCGCCCTCGAGGAACGTCCGTCGGTTAATCTCTGAAGTCATTTGAACAGCCTCCTTGCCTGGCATCATCTTGAAAAGGACCCACTTTGTGGCCGACTGGGCCCCCGCACCGATGGCGGCAAAACCACAATCGCCGGGGCTCTCCCACGCTGTGTGCACCGGGTCGGATACACAGAACCCGGATTGCTCGATTGCAAGTGATTATGAGTGGTCGCATTTGAGTTCTCAACGTGCGTGACGGCCTTGAACCGGCATCAGGCGGTCAGGAAGTCTGGCAAGGCCTCGAATCCCCACAAATAGACGGCTTTATTGCCGGTAAAGCCGGAGGAAGGCTCCGGGTAGAGACCCGTTTCGTACGTTCAGAACGGCAGCTGAACCGGAAAGGACTGCCGAGGCCGCGGGCGGCGGCCAGCACAGGCAGGTGAGCCGACCTCCAGGAGCTATTTCGCCTGGCGATGAAACAGCGAATCAAAAAGGAGATAGCCAGAATAGGCGGCTTCTCTTTCAGCCGCCATGGGAAGTCTTGTGTTCTTACCAGAAATAGGTGGCCAGCACATGCGGTGGCCCGGCATTTCCGTGGATCAGATCGACTCCAATGACGACCTGAAAGTTCTTCCGTTCCCACCCGGGCGGGGCTTGCCGGATCAGCGTATCCAGGAGTTTGGGCCGGGAGATGAACTCGCCTGCCGCGGCCGTACCATCGCGGCCCAGGCCGCACAGCAGCAGTGCGATCTGCTGCGTGCGCGGATCGCGAAAGCGCGTGATCACGGCCCAGTCCTGGCTTCGCTCCGAATACGGCGCCATGAAGTTGATTCTCCAGGGGGTGGGCGCACCCGCGTCCCGATCGACAATCTCCAGCGTTCCGGCAACGGCATCGTGCTGAACCTGATACTTCAAGCCGGCGCTCAGCCGCTCCGTCCACGGGCTGTTCCCCACAAAGACAGCGGGCATCCTGCGAAGGTCATCCAGTGTCACCGACGAAGCGCGGCGCAGATCAACGTGCTTTCCCCGGGACTCAAGCAAGCCGGTCACCTGCGCCAGAACCACGGCGTCGGCGAATCCCGCCCGGTCGGAACGCACCACGTCCAGGGTGCTTGGATCTCCGTTGCCCGCCGGGGCATCTCCCGGCTGCGGACTTATTTGCCCGGCGCCGACCGCCACGATCATGCCGGTCGCACCCTTATAGATCGGTCCCCAGAATGTACTCAGCGGATCGGAGGGGCGCAGCAGCCAGACTGTGGCGACGATGATGCCCGCCACAACGAGCGCTCCAGCAGCCCACAACGCCGGCCGGCTGTGTCGCGCACTGGAAGGATCGGAGACTGCTTCCCTGGCTGGCTGAGCCTCTAACGGCGCCTCTGACCTAGGCGGTGCATTTACCTCGTGGCGGAAGTCCGGAACATAGCCTCCGGGAGCCAACTCGATCCGCACCGCGGTTTCATGCTCCAGTTCGTGGTAGTACTGCGCCAGCCGCTTGCGGACCTCCAGAGCCGAGGTGCGCACCACGCTGTCATCGTTGGTGTCGTAGTCCGGCGCCCGCCCGAAGACCAGGACTCCGATGTTCCGTTCCGTCAGCTCATTGCCGCGGCCTGCCAGCGTCTCCCCGACCACGAACTCCAGCAGATCCCGGCAACGCTTCGTATTCCGGAACCAGTGGCTGGTGACAATCAGCGCCAGCGCCGCACGAATCGCCTCTTGGTCCGGCGCGAGTTCTTTACCTATGATCTGGGAATCCGTGCCCGCAACGACTCGCACCAACGAGCCTCCTGTTGGATCTCGGCGACTTCCACCCAGAGGACTCTGGTTCGAGTTGCCCGGGGAGGGGCCGTCCGGGAGCGAAAACGTCGCTTTCGCTCCCGGAACGGATTCCCCGATGGCCATTCCGCCGTTCCGGTCGAGACCCGCGAGCATGCGCACATCTGTCATGTGCGCGCCCGTCGAAAAGCGCGAGGCAATCGCCCGATCCTCTTTCAGCCGAAGTCTATCACGAGGATCGCGCTTGGGGGCGTGGCTTACGCCTCACCAAGCAACCGCTTCATCATGACATGCTGTTTTCGGACAGCCGACCATGCGCCGCCCTGAAGCTTGTCGATGCCCTCGTATTCGCTCATCATGTAGCCGTTATATCCGTGATCCGCCAGCACCTTAATTACCTCTGGATACGGGATGGTGGTCTCCTCGCAGTCATCGGTCATGTCATTGAATTTGGCATGGCAGCAGTGAATGTAAGGGATCAAAGAGATCATGTCTTCCGGCACCGCGAGAGGCAGCTTCCCCATCCACGGTGGTGCATGGGGCGCCTGTCCGCCGGCCGCTGAAGCTTGGTGGTCTCCGAGCTGGGGTCCCATTCTGGTTTGGAAGACGCTGAAATCAATATTCAGGGCAAACCATGGATTGGTGTTTTCCTTCGTGATGAAGTCCATGTATTTGTCCATCGTGGGGCCTTTGAGAGGGGTCGGAATATGGATTTCCGTGAGCATGCGGACGTTGTGCTTCTGGGCAGTCTCCAGTGCTCCCTTAATGATTTCGAAGAAATTATCTGCGGGGGTCTGGACCATCATGGACGCGCCGCCCTGCATTCCGACCTTAGTGCGCGCGCGGGTAAATCCCAATCGCGAAGCGAGCTTAATGTCGGCGATAAGCATTTCAACGCCCTCTTTTGTGTCAATCGTTCGCGTTTCGCTGTAGAGCTTGGTATCGACCCAATGGCCATATTCGACGGGGATGATGTCGTACCGATCCAACATCTTGTACCAATCGTCGATCCATGCGGTGGAAGGATTGGGGTAGTTTTTGATGTGTGCATTCGCCAGAACCTCCAGCCCAATTTTCGTGCCGGGCGTGGCCAGGTCGGAGAGTTCTATCAGACAATCCTCAAGTGTGGCCGAGACATTGAATTCGTGCTCATAACTGTAAATGGACACGCCACGCTTGGGGCCCTTCCGTTCACTTGCGGGAAACCCTTCATCCATTCCTCGCTGCGGAGCGAGGGGTGCCGAAGCGGCTGTGCCGGGCAGTGCGATTGCGCCGGCAACCGCGGCTGCGGTCTGCAAAAACTCTTTTCGCGTCATCTTCATCGCTGTCTTCTCCTTGTCCGTGCTGGGCCATTAGCGAACCAATACAAGTTTCCGCGTGACGTTGCCGCCGCCAAATTCCAAAGTGGATCCGGTAGGACCCGGACCGCCGAGCTCGGCTGCAGGTGTCTGTTCCGGGTCGCCCGGCCTTGTGCCTATATAAGAGATCCGGTGACTCCAGTTCACCGTTACCACATGGACCCCCAACTTAAGCCCCCCTGGTTTGGCGATGTTCAAAATGACCGGTTCGTCCAGCTGCCATTGCACGTGCCCGGCCTTTGTCAGTTCATCCTGCGTGTATGTCTCGCCTTCATAAATGATCGTGATCGCCTCCCGCGGAAACTGCTCGCCGTCCACGAGAACCCGAAATCCCTTCGAGAGGGAAAGTGAGATCCCCCGGTAGTAGGTCGACCGGTAGGCGACCTGGAATCCAATGCATTCACCGTTTTTGTAAACGTTGCGAAACCCCCGCTGCTGAACAGCTTCCATTTCGAGCACGAGTTTGCTCCTTTCTTTGGAACGGCTCAGAGTAGCAGTGTGCGAACGGCCTGCCAAGGTGCGGGACCGTTCTATACGTGCCGCTTTCCCATGCCGCGAATACACTCGGCTATCAATTCGCGGGAAGGGAGTCCGTTACCTCTCGGTGTGTGCCGTCAGCATGGGATCCTGCGCCGGCTTCTGGGCAAAGCGTAGCCATGGAATGCCTCGCCTCCCTGGGGCCATCGCCGGGCAATTTCGCCTTCTTCCGGCCTTCTGGTAGTCTGGTGGCGCATGCAGGCCGCCCGCCATGTCGGTACCGGAAGTCTCTGAAAGCCCCGCCTACGCCCATCGCTCGCGGTCGCTGGAAGTGACGGCCAACCGGGCTTACGTCCTTGCGCAGCTCAATCGCCTTCTCTCCAGTCCCTTCTTCAACAAGAGCAGGCGTTGCCGGCCCTTTCTCGAATACGTCGTGACCGAGGCCCTCAATGGGCGCGGGGAACACCTCAAAGAGCGTTCCATCGGCATCGATGTCTTCGGGCGGCCACCTGCCTACGATACCAACGAGGACCGGATAGTCCGCGCCGCCGCCATCGATGTTCGCCGGCGAATCGCCCAGTACTACCAGGATCCCGAGCATGTAATGGAGTTGCGGATTGAGGTTCCCTCCGGCTCCTACATGCCCAGGTTCCTTGAGCCAACAGAGCCTCATGGGCAGCCCACAGTCAATGAACAGGCTCATGAGCGTGAAGTTCCAGCCCCGCTGGTTGAGAAAGGCACCCGGGTTTCCAGGACAACTCCTTCGGGCAGAGCAAGAATACGCGGGATTGCCCTTGCTGCTTTGCTCTGTGTAACAGCCATAGGCGTCCTCTTGTTCTGGGCACACTCATCTGCGGCGAACAGACCGATCAGAGCGTTCTGGGCGCCTTTCCTCGGCTCGGACCGAGTCATTGTTGTCCTGGGCAACGAGGGGGAAGTTACTGAATACAATTCGCCGCAAACCGCTCAGGCGATGCCCAGTGTCCTCGATGCGGTCAATTCTGACCGGGTCGGGTTCGCCGATAGCCAAACAGCAGCGCAGGTCGCGGCTCTCTTGAGCTCAATGGGGAAGACATTTGAGATTCGGCGAGGGGGAACCGTGACCCTCAGGGACTTGCGAGGGGCGCCTGCTGTCGTGATCGGGGCACTCAGCAATCCGTGGTCGCGCACACTCCAGCAGGGACTGCGTTATCAATTCAAGTTAGACGAATCCGCACAAGCGATCATACTGCTAGACCAGAAAGATCCCGCACATCCCGGGTGGAAGTTCGATTCGACCACACCGTACGCTGAACTCAAGGAAGATCGAGCCGTCGTTTCGCGGTTCGTAGATCTGCGCACTGAGCAGCCCGTGCTGCTGATCGCCGGCCTTGGACGGGATGGGACTATGGCCGCGGGGGAGTTTGTTACCAACCCGGCTTTTCTCCGGGCACTCGCTGCTTCGGCGCCGAAGGGCTGGGAGACCAAGAACATACAGGTGGTGATCGCCACCGATATCGTGAACGGCCACGGCGGAATTCCACGCATAGTGACCACTTACTATTGGTAATAGATACTGGTAGCGTTGGTCACCGGGAAGCGTTGATCTGTTGCCAGTCCGGGAACTTCCTACTGCGTCCGAAGCCTTTCCGGTGGCTCCATAGTGACACAAGGCATACCTTATGGCACGGCCGGATCGGGCAGGTCCGGCCGTGGATTCTGTTGGGTCTTGAGGGATGGTTTTCAGCCCCCCTTTTGTCACGGGCGATCTGGCCTAGTTCAGGCCTCCTGAGGCGGGTGTACGCACCGGTGGTAGAGAATCAGAATGATACGGCCCATCGGTGGCCTGCTCAAGTGGGCTCTTCGGGAGGAAAGTTTGGGCAGGCTCGATTCCTGCACGGGACTGTATCCGTGTGCCAGAGAGAGTTGATTGCGGATCGCTATTACTTACTCGAGATTCACTCGAGCATACTAATTTGTAATGTTGAATAGATCGACCTGATCGGTCCCAGAGTATTGATCTTCGAGGCTTGGAGTGCGCCCGTGGTGGTACGGACCGCGGCCCTTGCCAACAATCGCGTTTACCTGACGGAGACCAGAAACGGGACGCTGCGGGTGGTTGCGTTGAACGCGCTGGCTGTCCAGGTGCTCAGGAGTCTTCCCGTAGGCGATCCGGGGCAACAGGTGTTCCCCGACGTAGACGCGGCCCGCCTCAGCGTCTACACGCGCCGCGTATTCGCATCCGTGGGCATTGCAGACGCATCCTCCCACTCGCTCCGGCACACGGCGGCAAGCTGGCTGGTGATGGAAGGCGTAGACCTGTATGCGGTGGGCCAGATTTTCAGTCACAAGACGCCGCGCATGACGCAACGCTGCGCGCACCTATCGCCCGATTCATGGCCGCTGCGGTGAACAAGCTGGACGGGGTGTTTGCCGGATCACTGCCGGAACCGAAGTAGACCAATCTTCGACTGGGTAAATCTACTTCTTCCGGTCACCCGGCACGAAGTCTCCCTTGAGCCATCTCACGAAAGTCTCAGAATGACGGATGTATGTTCTCTTTGTGGACGGCTCCAAGTTGGACGACTATACCTCCTGCTCATACACCCGGAGGGTCGCTTCGACCTGTTGAAGTGTCTCGCTGCTGACGCGCATCAGATTCCATCTCCTTGCTGGAAGTGGATGGCCTATGTACCTTTGCATTAGTCCCCGCGGCGTCCCCGCTTTTCGGATTGCTGCTCAAGGTGACTGTAAGTCATTGATTATATGGCGTCCCCGACGGGATTTGAACCCGTGTTATCGCCGTGAAAGGGCGGTGTCCTAGGCCGGGCTAGACGACGGGGACGCTGGAAGGGCCGGGAGCGGCCTGAATCGGCAGGGAGCGCCCTTAGGAAGGCTACCAACTTGGGAGGGCCGTGTCAAAATGTGGCGTAGCGGATGGCGAGTCCCCACAGGCGGCCACCGCGGATGGTCCACACAACGGCTCACTAGGCGGATCGGCTTCCGGCCTGGGCGGAATGGCCGGCGCGGAGATTTTTTGCGACAATGGCCCGGCTCGGAGCGTCACAATAGCAAAGGCTTTGTTTAGACATTTTTCCGCCGGTTGGCGGCGCACTCCCCCGCCGGGATCATCCGCATGAGCGGAAGTCCCGGCAGACAGAACGCTCTTGCACCCCGGCATCGCAATTGTTCCGGCACAAACCGGAAGGCGGGGTTGAACTTCGGACTGAACACTGCCGTACAAAGAAATAGAGTGAGGAAGATCGCTTTGAAACGCATTCTTGGGATAGGTTGTCTTGTTTTGATGGGGCTTGCGGTCATCGGCTGCCAGAAAAAGCCGGCGGCGCTGGCTGGGGCCGGGATGCAGGCGATGCCGGTGCAGACGGTGGCGGCCACGCTGTCCCCGGTGCCGCAGTCGAGCGAGTACGTAGCCACCATCAAGTCGCGCCGCTCAGCCACGTTGCAGCCACAGGTGGATGGAAGGCTGACGCAGATTCGCGTCCGGTCGGGCGACCGCGTGACGGCGGGCCAGCCACTGATGGACATCGATCCACAGCATCAACTGGCCACGGTCGAGTCGCAGCGCGCAACGGAGCGGCAGAAGAAGGCGCTCTTCGACTACAACACTCTGGAGATCGAGCGGCAGCGCAAGCTGTTCGAGGCAGGCGTGACCAGCCGCGACGCCTTCGATCAGGCGCAGCAGGCCTTTGAAAACACCAAGGCGGACTACGAGTCGGCGGTGGAGATGCGCAAGACGCAGGAGGAGCAACTGGCCTACTACACCATCCGCGCGCCGTTTGACGGCGTGGTGGGAGACATTCCGGTGCATGTGGGCGACTACGTTGCGCCCGCCACCATGTTGACCACGGTGGATGAGAACAAGGACCTGGAGGCGTATATCTACGTGCCCACGGAGCGCGCCGGCCAGGTGCGGCAGGGGTTGGAAGTGGATCTGATGGACACAAGCGGCAACCTGCTGGAGAAGACCAGGATCGATTTTCTTTCGCCGGAGGTGGATAGCATCTTGCAGGGCATTCTCGTGAAGGCCCCGGTGCACGCCACTCCGGAGATTCTGCGCAATGCCCAAATGGTGAAGGTGCGGGTGATCTGGAGCACGACGCCCATGACGGTGGTTCCGGTGCTGGCGGTCACGCGTCAGGGCGGGCAGAGCTTCGTATTCGTGGCCCAGCCGCAGAGCGGTCACTTCGTGGCCCGCCAGATCGCGGTCACGCTCGGCGACACCGTGGGCAACAACTACTCCGTCTCTTCAGGCATCAATGTGGGCGACCGGGTGATCGTGTCGAGCACGCAGTTCCTGGTGAAGGACATGCCGGTTATGCCGCTGCCGGGAACCTAGAGCACAGCTGGCCAAGCGCCTCGGGCAGTGTGTGGGAGGCGGGCGATGCGCGATCTTCATTGCGCGCCCATTGCAAACGAAAAGGAAGGCAACCCTTGTTTGTCGATTTCTTTATCCATCGGCCTGTTTTTGCCACGGTGTGCGCGCTGCTGATCATTCTTGCCGGCGCGGTGTGCATTCCCAGCCTCCCGGTCGCCATGTACCCCACGCTGGCGCCTCCGGTAGTGGAGGTGAACTGCAACTATGTGGGCGCCAACGCCGACACCGTCGAGAAGGCCGTCACCATTCCCCTGGAAGAGGCCATCAACGGCGTCGAGGGAATGCGCTACATCACCTCCTCCAGCACCAACAACGGAACCAGCTCCATCGCCACCACCTTCCAGACGGGCTACGACCTTGACATCGCCGCCGTCGATGTGCAGAACCGCGTGGCCAGCGTGACGGGCCGCCTGCCCGCGGCCGTCAACGCTACCGGCATCAGCATCACCAAGTCCAGCTTCAACTTCGTCTTCGGCGCCGGCTTCTTCACCCGCGACGGCCGCTATTCCTCCGAGTTCATCTCCAACTACCTCGACGTCTACGTGAAGGACGCCCTCAAGCGCGTGCCCGGCGTGGGCGATGTGATGATCTTCGGCGAGCGCAAATACGCCATGCGCGTCTGGCTTGACCCGGTGCGGCTGGCTGCGCGCAATCTCACGGCCACCGACGTGGTCAACGCGCTGGTCGAGCAGAATGTCGAGATTCCCGCCGGCCAGCTCGGCCAGCCGCCTGCGGACTCCAAGCAGGCCTTTCAGGTGCCGGTGCGCGTCGTGGGCCGGCTCACCAGTCCCGCCGAGTTCGACAACGTCATCGTCAAGAACTCCACCAACGGCTTGGTGCTGCTCAAAGATGTGGGCCACTCGGAGGTGGGTGCCGAGGACTACAGCGCCACGCTCAAATACCACGGGCTCGATGCCGATGGCATCGGCGTCGAGCAGCTCTCCAACGCCAACGCCCTGGACGTGGACAGAAAGGCCAAAGCCGCGCTCGCGGAACTCTCCAAGAGCTTTCCGCCAGGCCTGGAATACGCCATCGCCTTCGATGCCACCACCGTTGTCGGCGACTCCATCAGGGAGGTGTTGCAGACCCTCGGCATCGCCATCGTTATCGTCATCACCGTCATCTTCCTCTTCCTGCTGGATTGGCGCGCCACCATCATTCCCGCCGTCACCATTCCGGTTTCGTTAGTCGGCACCTTCGCCTTCATCAGGATCTTCGGCTTCTCCATCAACTCGCTCACCCTCTTCGGCATCACGCTGGCCACCGGACTGGTGGTGGACGACGCCATCGTGGTTATCGAGAACGTGCAGCGGCACATTCACATGGAGCACTCCGACCCGCACGCCGCCACCTCGCGCGCCATGGGCGAGGTCACCAGCGCGGTCATCGCCACATCTCTGGTGCTGATCGCGGTCTTCGTGCCGGTCTCGTTCTTTCCCGGAACCACAGGCATTCTCTACCGGCAATTCTCTCTGACCATCGCCTTTGCCATCGCCATCTCGGCCTTCAATGCGCTCACGCTCTCGCCAGCGCTCTCGGCCATGTTCCTGCGCAGCGAAGAGGCTCGTCCCAGGCAGTTGGACTTTCTGCGCATCGGCCCCGTATCGCGCCTCTTTGCCGCCTTCATTCACTCCACCGACCGCCAGATCAGTTGGTTGGGCGCCACATACGCCAAATCGATTCATCTTGCGTTGAAGCTGCGCTACCTGCTGCTCGTGGTCTTCTTTGCCGGCTTGGGCGCTACGGTGTGGATGTACCAGCACGTTCCCACCGGCTTTATTCCCCAGGAAGACCAAAGCTTCCTCATGGTGATCGTGCAGGCCCCGCCAGGCTCCTCGCTGGCCTACACCACCTCCTTGTCCGATCGCGCACAGGCCATCATTGCCCAGAATCCCGACATAGCAGGCGCTTTCTCCGTGATGGGTTTCAACCTGGCCGGCGGCTCCTCCAACGCGGGCATGATGTTCATTTCGACCACACCCTCCGATCAACGGCGCGGCAAAGGCCACTCCACCGCGGACATCGTGGCCGACCTCAACCCCAAGCTGCAAAGCCTGATGTTTGCTCCCAATGGCGGTGTGGTGGCCATCTTCCAGCCCCCGGCGGTGTCGGGCGTCGGCAGTTATGGCGGCTTCCAGTTCATGCTCCAGGACCAGGGCAGCAACACGCTCAGCGACCTGGACCGCGTGGCCCACCAGATTGTGGGCGCCAGCCGCGCGCGCAAGGATTTGACCGGACTGATCACCACCTTCTCGGCCAACGATCCCCAGGTGCTGGTGACCATCGATCGCGAGAAGGCCAAGGCGATGAACATTCCGCTCTCCCAGATCACCACCACGCTCGGCGTCTTCATGGGCTCGGAATACATCAACGACTTCGACTACAACAACCGCACCTATCGCGTCTTCGTGCAGGCCGACCAGCGTTTCCGCATGACGGCCAGGGACCTGCACAACTTTTACGTGCGCTCGGATAGCGGCCAGATGGTCCCGCTGGACAATTTGGCCACCGTGATGGAGAGTTCCGGCCCGCCGGTGATTACGCATTACAACCTCTTCCGCGCGGTGGAGATCGACGGCTCCCCGGCGCCCGGCTACAGCTCGGGCGAGGGAATCGCATCCATGGAGAATCTGGCCAAGCAAGTCATGATGCCCGGCATGGGCTACCAGTGGACCGGCCTCACCCTGGACGAGATCGAGTCCAGCGGCAAGGCGCTCATCATCTTCGCGCTGGGAATCCTGGTCGTCTATCTCACCCTTTCGGCGCAATACGAGAGCTTCGCATTGCCCTTTATTATTCTTCTCGCCGTGCCCATGGCCGTGCTGGGCGCGCTGGGCCTGGTCGCGTTACGCGGTCAATCGAACGACGTCTACTGCCAGATCGGCTTGGTGATGCTGATCGGCCTCTCGGCCAAAAACTCGATTCTGATCGTCGAGTTCGCTGAGCAGTTACGCCGCAAGGGCCGCTCCATCGCCGACGCGGCCGCCGAGGCCGGCGCGTTGCGTCTGCGGCCCATTCTGATGACTTCGTTCGCCTTCATCCTCGGCGTTCTGCCGCTGGTCTTCGCCACCGGCGCCGGCGCCCTGGGCCGCCGCTCCGTGGGCACCACCATCGTCGGCGGCATGTTGCTCTCGACGGTGCTGAACCTCTTCTTCATCCCCGTGCTCTACGTGATTCTGAGCAGGCTGCTCAAGCGCGGCGACGCTCCCGCGCCGGAAGCGCCTCCCGAACCGGAGCCGGCCGAGGCATAACGCCTGCATCACTGCTCCGTGCCCCTGTCATCCTGAGCGGAGCGAAGCGAGTCGAAGGACCTGCTTTGAGTTTTACTGGCGCAAGGGTGGGAAACTGGGAACCTCAATCGGCCAACAAAAGCGGGTGCCCCACCTTCGGCGCGTCTTTGTTTTTGCGCCTAAGGCGGGATAGATTCATCTATCTATAGCCCTTTACAAAAGTCACTGCGCCTCCCGGTGCGCGATGACATAATCCTTAATCCTGTCGTAGACCTCGCTCGTCACAATGCCGTGTTCCAGCAGGTCCTGCTTGGTGCGGTAGGGCCTGAAGCGCACGATGCGTCCGGCCCAACTGCGCGTCATGCCGGGAATTTTCAGCAACTCATCGACTGTGGCGCGATTGATGTCCATGCGCGCCTCGGGAGAGGGCGCCGTCGCCGACGTTTTGGGCACGCCGCGTGAGTCTCGGTCCTGATATTGCGCCGTTCCGGCCAGGCAAACGCCCAGCATCGCAACCATCAAAGCCGCAATTCGTGTTCTCGCTCGCACGGCTCCATTCTCCGCTTCGCCCCGCGCCAGCTGCAAGCAAAACATTTAGGAATTATCCCTTTGACTCCCGTGGAGGAAAAATGACTGTGATTCAAACTGCAAACGATAAAGCATATCGGGACTTTCATCAGAAGGTGGCCGATGCTTGCGTTGCTTTGATGTCTGGCTATTGCAAAAACCATGACGGCTCGATGATGAGTGATTTGGAGATTCAAAGTTTCTTTCAAAACTCGTGTTCTTACGAAGAGGAATTCAAGGAAGGTTTCACACCGGAACAAGTAGCAGACGCCCAGTGGGAAGCAATCACGTAAGAGAATTAAAGGGATAATTCCCAAACATTTGACAGGCCGCGGCGTTTTCCCTTAAGGTTAAAAGCAGATGCAGAGCAACCGCCATCACGGTCACTACCACCATCATGGAACCTCCATGCCGGCGGACTGCCATGGCCTGATGTAAACGGCCAGAGAGATCGAAAGATACCTGAAGCCCGCCGGCGACTGACGCCAGCGGGCTTTTTCGTTCCACAAATCTAAACCAAAGGTGGAAACCCATGGAATGGGTCGATTTTGACAAGATGGATGGCCTCGTCGCCGGCATTGTGCAGGATGCGCGCACGGGCGAGGTCCTGATGCTGGGTTTTCTCAATCCCGCCAGCTATGCCAAAACGCTGGAAACCGGCTTTGTAACCTTCTGGAGCCGCACCCGCCAGAAGCTGTGGATGAAGGGCGAGACCAGCGGCAACCGCCTGCGCGTCGTCTCCGCATCCACCGACTGCGACAACGACGCGCTGCTTTTCCGCGTCGTCGTCGAGGGCGACGGCCTCGTGTGCCACGAAGGCACGGTCAGTTGTTTTACAAAACCCCTGCCCCTAAGCGCGTCCAACCAGGAAGGCAGCAGTAAGAAAGAGGAAACACGTGGCTAACAAGCTCAGACTCGGCATCCCCAAGGGCAGCCTGCAGGATGCGACCATTGCTCTTTTCCAGCGCGCCGGCTGGAACATCTACGCCGACGGCCGCTCCTATTTTCCTTCCATCGACGATCCCGAGATCGAGTGCATGTTGATCCGCGCGCAGGAGATGGCGCGCTACGTCGATCACGGCGTGCTCGATGCCGGACTCACCGGCATCGACTGGGTGGTGGAGAGCGGCCTCGACGTAACCAGCGTCACCACGCTCACTTATGCCAAGCAGAGCCGCCGCAAGGTGCGCTGGGTGCTGGCGGTTCCTGAAGGAAGCGGCTTTGAGAAGGCTGAAGACCTCGACGGCAAGATCGTCGCCACCGAACTGGTCGAAGTCAGCAAGCGTTACTTCGCCGCCAAGGGCGTCAACGTGAAGGTCGAGTTCAGTTGGGGCGCCACTGAAGTCAAACCGCCCATGCTGGCCGACGCCATCATAGAAATCACCGAGACCGGCAGCTCCCTCAAGGCCAACCGCCTCAAGATCATCGACACGGTCATGGAGAGCGAGACTCATCTGATCGCCGGCAAAGCCGCGCTCGCCAACCCGTGGAAGCGCGAAAAGATTGACCAGATCGCCCTCATGCTCCGCGGCGCCATCGATGCGCAATCGCAGGTGGGGCTCATGCTTAACGTCAAGCGAGCGGACCTCGAAGCAGTCCTGGCCGTGCTGCCCGCGCTGAACTCGCCCACCGTCTCCCAGCTAAGCGATTCGGAGTGGGTCGCGGTCAACACCATCGTCGATGAGCGCATCGCCCGCGATGTGATTCCCAAGCTCAAAGCCGCGCGAGCAACGGGCATCGTCGAATATCCGCTCAATAAGGTTGTTCTGTAGCCCGGAGGCGAATGATGAAACTGATCCGGACCAAAGGGCCAGGCGCGAAGCAATCGGCAGAAGTTCTTGCCGCGCTCGAACAACGAGGCGGCGCGGCGCTGGACGCCGTGTTGCCCGCCGTCAGGCGCATCGTGGCCGATGTGCGCAAACAGGGTGACCGCGCCCTGCTGCGCTATGCGGCCCAATTCGACGGCCTCAAAGGTGCGGCCAGTTTGCGCGTCACACAGGACGAAATGGCCGCTGCGTGGGAGGCCATCGATCCAGCGCTGCGCGAAGCTCTCTCCAAAGCAGCCGGCCAGATTCGCGCCTTTGCCCAGCGCCAACTACCCGCCTCGTGGAATGCATCTCCTGTTGACGGTCTCACCACGGGCCAGCTTGTTCGTCCCCTCGCCTCGGTGGGCTGTTACGTCCCCAGCGGCCGTCATCCGCTCCCTTCCACGCTGCTCATGACGGCTATTCCCGCGCAGGTTGCGGGCGTCAGGCGCATTGCTGTGGTTTCGCCCAGGCCTGCGCCGGAGACCCTCGCCGCCGCCCACCTGCTCGGTATCGCGGAGTTTTATCGCCTCGGCGGCGCGCACGCAATCGCCGCGCTGGCCTATGGAACCGCGAGCCTCACGCGCGTAGACAAGATCGTTGGCCCCGGCAATCTCTACGTCACCGCGGCCAAGCGTCTTGTCGCTTTCGATTGCGCCATCGATATGCTCGCCGGTCCCACGGAGATTGTCGTCACCAGCGAACGTGGGGCCGCACCCGATATAGCTTCCGATCTTGTCGCGCAGGCCGAGCACGATCCCGAAGCGCTGGCCATCTTCATTACTACGCGGGAAGAATTGGCCAAAGAAGTCATCGCGGAGACGAAGCTGCGCAGCCGCAATAATCCCGTCGCGCTTGAGGCTCTCGATCGCAACGGCCTCGTAATCATTTCGTCCAGCGTGGACGAAGCGCGGCAGATTACCAATCGCATCGCTCCCGAGCACCTTACCGTGGATGCGCCCAGCGACCTCGAATGGGTCGAGAGCGCGGGCTCGGTCTTTGTGGGCCGCTGGTCCGCGCAGCCCATGGGCGATTACATCTCCGGACCCAATCACACGCTACCTACAGGCGGCATGGCGCGTGTGCGTGGCGGCCTGAGCGTGAACGATTTCGTTAAGCTCATCACCGTGCAAGAGTACACGGCACGGGGAGTCCGCTCACTTGGTCCATCTGCCGCTTTGCTGGCCGGGGCCGAAGGCCTCACAGGCCACGCCGAAGCGATTCGCGTTCGCATAGAGAAGAGGAACGACCATGACTGAACGAACAACGGTAGAGTTGGCCCCACCGCAGGTGGTGCCCCGTGCCCGCGTGCAGGCCATGAAGGAGTATCACCCTCCGCTCGGCAGCCGCGGCGGGCTGCGCCTGGACTTCAACGAGAACACGCTGGCCTGTTCGCCCAAAGTGCGCGAAGTGCTGGGGCGCATCTCCGCGGGCAGCCTCACGCGCTATCCCGAGCGCGAGCCGGTGGAGGCCATCGTCGCCGTGCATCTCGGCCTTGTCGCCGCGCAGGTCGCGCTTACCAACGGCGTGGACGAGGCCATTCACGTGCTCTTTGAAACCTTCCTCGAAGAAGGCGACGAACTCTTGCTGCCCGTCCCTACCTACACCATGTATGAGGTGTACGCATCGGCGACCGATGCGCGCATAGTTACGGTGCAGGCCGCGGACGACTTGCAGTTCCCCTTCGAGCGCCTTCTTGCCGCCATCTCGCCGCGCACCAAGATCATCGCCATCGCCAGTCCCAACAGCCCATCGGGCTCTGCGGCCACTCGTGCGCAACTCGTCGAGATCGCGCGCCGCGCGCCCCACGCAGTGCTGCTGGTCGACGAAGCCTACTTTCATTTCCACGGCGAAACGGTCATCGACCTGATCGGTATCGTGCCCAATTTAATTGTGGCGCGGACCTTCTCGAAGGCCTACGGCCTTGCCGGCTTGCGTCTCGGCCTGTTGGCCGGACCAGTGGAGCTGATGCGCTGGGTGCGCCGCGTCCTCTCGCCCTATAGTGTGAACTCGCTGGCGCTGGCCTGCCTGCCGCCCGCGCTCGAAGACACAGCGTATCTCGATTGGTACGTGAGCGAAGTGCTGGCCGCGCGCGCCGACTTCGAGACCGCTCTCGATGCGGCCGGCCTCCGTCGTTGGCCCAGCCGGGCGAATTTCATTTTGGTCGAGATCGGCCCTCAGCACGCGGAGTTTGTTCGCCTGATGCGCGGCGCGGGCGTGCTTGTGCGCGACCGCTCCAGCGATCCGGGCTGCGATGGACGCGTGCGCATCACCGTTGGAACGCGGGAGCAGATGCGGCACGCCGTCGCCGCTCTCAACGAAGCGCTGGCCACACTGCGGGCCAGAAAAGAGGCGCAATGACAACCAGGAAGAAGAACGCAAAATCCGCGATCGAATCGAACCCGCGCACCGCCATTGTTGAGCGCATTACCGCCGAGACGCGCATCGGAATCAAGCTGACGGTAGAAGGCCGCGGCCAATACAAAATCTCCACCGGCATACGCTTCTTCGATCACATGCTGGAGCTGTTCGCGCGCCATGGCGCATTCGATCTTGAACTCAAATGCGTCGGCGACCTCGACGTGGATCAGCACCACACCGTCGAGGATGTGGGCATTGCGCTGGGCGAGGCCTTCGATCGCGCCCTTGGCGACAAGCGCGGCATCCTGCGCGCCGGATACTTCCTCATGCCCATGGACGAAACGCTGGCCATCGCAGCCGTGGACCTGAGCGGTCGCGCGGCCTTCGCCGTCGAGACCAAGGTGCGCGCGCACCTGGTGGGTGACCTGCAAGCCGAACTGGTGACAGATTTCTTTGAGGGCTTCGCGCGCGGCGCTCGCGCCAGCGTGCACGTCAAAACCATGTACGGCCGCTCCAACCATCACAAGATCGAGGCCATCTTCAAGGCCTTCGCGCGTGCCCTGCGCGTAGCCTGTTCGCGCGACAAACAACTCGGCGAAATGTTGCCCTCGACGAAGGGGTTGCTATGATCCCTGTTCCGAAAGTCAGGCCTGTCGTCTTCGCATTTGGTATCGCAGGAATCTTCCTATCGGTGTCTGCCCTTGCTGGTGGTTATCTTCGGTCAATGGGCACGTCGGACTACTTAAAACAAGCGAATGAAGCGGTACCGTGGGTCCAATTCGGACTGATTTCTGCCGCGGCAGGTTTCGTCTTCTCCTTTTTTGGCCGACGGTGGTGGAGGGCCGCTGCCGTCGTGTCAGCCCTATTGCTTCTTGTCTGGTGGATTCTCATCGCGGAGTCATTGTTTTGATGCGCGTAACTGTGATCGACTACAAAGCGGGCAACCTGACCTCGGTGCTCAAAGCGTTGCGCCATTTAGGCGCTGAGGCTGTGGTGACGGACGGCGATCTTGCGCCCATTGCGGCAGCAGAGCGGCTGGTGCTGCCCGGCGTGGGCCACTTCGCGGCCACCGAGCGCCTCGACGCGACGGGCCTCACCGCCGCGATTCGCGCAGCCATCGCGC
>Ga0209039_10000418_pt1 | contig 41438 bp, 31 predicted proteins | sample BogFormECP12_OM1_FD_188238 | JGI IMG/M metagenome (GOLD analysis project Ga0209039, IMG submission 188238) | Bog forest soil microbial communities from Calvert Island, British Columbia, Canada - ECP12_OM1 (SPAdes) (version 2) | ecosystem: Environmental > Aquatic > Freshwater > Wetlands > Bog ...
AGGCCCGGTTTCAACCTGATCGCGGTGTTGTGTTCGGCGATTGACTCTTCTTGACGGCCCGGAATGCGGGAGAGAGCACTGGCAAGGTTATAATGCGCTTCCGCAAGATCCGGCTTAATCTTCAGCGCCGCCTCGTATGCGGAAACTGCTTCCAGCACTCTGCCGGAGATCAATAAGGCATTGGCCAGGTTATAATGCGCTTCCGCAAGCTCGGGCCTCAACGCAATGACGATTCTGTCCTCCCGTATCGCATCCTCCAGCCGGCCGGGCAAATGAAGCAGTGCGTTTCCCAGATTGCCGTGCGCCGCGGCATATGCGGGCCGCTCCGCGATCGCAATCTGAAACTGGTCAATCGCATCCGGCGACCGGCCCGGCAGGCGACCAAGGGCATTTCCGAGGGCATTGTGCGCCTCCGGGTAGTTTGGCCTGAGCCTCAGCGCCGCTTGGAATTCGTGAATGGCCTCCGGTAACCGGTCCGGCTCTCGGATCAGGGCGTTGCCTAGATTAAAGTGAGCCTCCACAAAGTTCGGGTTGATCCGCAAGGCGGTCTCGTATTCCCGGATGGCGCCTGCCACATTCGGTTGCGTGTGGGGCGCGGCGCCCGGATCGTTGTATTCGCCCTGATAATCCGGCAAAACCAGTTCCGCGTCCTCAGGTTGGCCCGGCACTCGCAATTCGGCATTGCCAAGATTGTTATGTGCCCTCGCGTTTTCGGGACAGACAGCGACGGCGCTGGTCCACAGGCTGTAATCGTCGCGCCAATCGCGGTTCCGCGAATAAGTTCGCACCGCTAATGCAAGGCATGTCACACAACCGGCAATGCCCAAGACGTAAACCGAACTACCGGACACACGGCGCACACACATGCTTCGAACGCCGTCAAACGCCATTACGATGCAACCGATCAGAGGCATGGAAGGCACATACGCAAAGCGTTCACCCATCATGCTGCCGATTAGAAAGAACAAGTTGGAAGTAGGAACGAGAGCCAGAAGACAAAAACCGAGAAAGAAGGAGAGAACCCTGCACGAACGGCGACAGCGAACGGCGAGCCCGATGGCGCCAACGCAGGCCCCGAGAGACACAATCGCCATTGCGTTCTCCCATGCCGTCGAGCTTCTTCCAAACATCGGAATGGAGTTGTAAGAATAGTCCGCCGATAAATGTCGCGGCCATATTACGAGGCCTATCATCTTACCAATGACTGTGAAGGCAGTAAGTTTTGCCGTCCAGAAATCGGCGGCTACGAGAGGATTGTCGGCAAAGTCAACTGTCAAATGGGATTGGATGTCGCCGCGCAAATAAACGTAACCTGCGATCGGTAGCACGAAGGCGGCGTAGCGCAGCAGACGGGTTCGCCACGCCACGCTTCCGGAGATCGTTATATCGTACAACAGCACGACAGCGGGTAAGATAAGGGCGTTCTCCTTTGCGAAAACGCCGATGGCTTGAGCCAAAGCCGTGAGAACTAACCAAAAGAATGCACGGCGACCACGTCCCTGAGTGGCCTTGATGTAGCAGAGCAGGCCACCAAACACACCGAGTGCGGCGAGCAGGTCCGCCCGCCCCACGATATTAGTCACGGACTCCGTGAGGAGCGGGTGGATGCCCCAAATGAGACTAATCAGGAACGCCATTCGAGGTCTTCTCAAGAGCAGCATTCCCAGGGCGTACACCATCGAGATGTTCACACAATGTATGCATAGATTGATCCAGTGATACCCCATGGGATTGAATCTATTGCCGAGGACCGCAAAATTCAGCAAGTAAGACAGGGTCGTCAGCGGCCTGTAGAGTCCGGAACCCGAACTGTTGTGCCAGTATTCGCCGCGGACGATTTGGCTGACATTGTCGGATGTTGCATCGCGTATGCGGGGGTCTTGTACGATGACGTCTGCATTGTCGAAGACCATGCCGGCGTAAAACGAATTGGAATAGGCTACCAAGACAACTGCCCAGATCGGGATCAAATGCCAACTGGGCCGCGCGAGCGCACTCCGTGAAGGAGGAGTCTGAGCCGTAGGTGTCTTCGGGGGATGGGAACCCTGAGGGCTACGAGTGGTCCGCACGATTCAGCAGTCTACCACAGTTCTATTCCCGTACCTTGGGGGTGTCGACATCGTTTACAATCGTCAGAAGCGCCCTAATGACTCTGCCTTCCCTCGCTTCGATCCAGGCCGCGGCGGAACTGGTCCATGGCGTCATGCCGCCGACCCCCCAGATCCGGTGGCCCCTGCTCTGCGCCCGCGTCGGAGCGGAGACCTGGGTGAAGCACGAGAATCACTCTCCGGTTGGAGCGTTCAAGGTACGTGGCGGCCTGGTCTACATGGATTCGCTCCGGCGACGCGAACCCAACGCGGCCGGCGTGATCGCGGCGACTCGTGGAAATCACGGCCAGAGCGTGGCGTTCGCGGCCAGCCGCATGGGATTGCGCTCGGTGATTGTGGTTCCGTACGGCAACAGCCGCGAGAAGAACGCCGCCATGCGCGCGCTGGGCGCGGAACTGATCGAATACGGCGCGGACTTTCAGGAAGCCTACGAGCATTCGGCCAAACTGGCGAAGGCCGAGAACCTGCACCTGGTCCGCTCCTTCGACAGCACGCTGATTTCCGGCGTAGCGAGCTACGCGCTCGAACTGTTCGAGGCCGTCGCGGACCTGGATGCGGTGTACGTCCCGATTGGCATGGGTTCCGGGATTTGCGGGGTGGTAGCCGCGCGCCATGCGCTGGGGTTGCGAACCGAAGTCATCGGCGTGGTGGCCGCCCAGGCCGCCGCTTATGCCCGGTCATTCGCCGCCGGCCGCCCGATTGCCGCCGATGTCGGGCAGACGATTGCCGACGGCATGGCTTGCCGTGTGCCGGACCCGGAGGCCATGGAGATCATTCTCGCGGGCGTCAGCCGCATCGTCACCGTGGAGGAAGACGAGATCCGGAGTTCCATGCGGCACCTGTTCTCCGACACCCACAATGTCGCCGAAGGCGCCGGCGCGGCCGCGCTGGCGGCGCTGCTGCAGGACCGGGCGCGAATGCAGGGCCGGCGAGTGGCAGTGATTCTCTCCGGCGGAAATGTGGACACCGAGGTGTTCGCGCAGACGCTCGCGGGAGCAAGCGAACTGAACCGAAGGCCCTCACTCGCACCGTAGCGCTTCGCTAGGGTCCACCCGGGTGGCGCGCCTGGCCGGAACCATACACGCGGCCACCGAGACCGGAGCGGGGCACGCCTGACGACGACGGACGCGCCGGCATGCCCCCCGGCGTTTAGCTGCCCGAGGACATCGAGTTGGCCGCCACAAGCTGGCTATTGGTAGTCGACCAGATGCCCGAAATGCTTTTGCCGGCGCCCAGAAAAAGAGCCGCCGACGCCAGCGCCACGAACGCCATGAGCAAGCTATACTCGATGAGGTCCTGCCCCCGTTCGTCCTTCCAAAAACTACTCAGATACGTCATTCTGTTTGCTCCTACGTTATCGGTTTGGTTATCGTGATCGCTTGATCACGCGCCTCGGTTTTCGTGACCTCTCAATCACGGCCTGTGCCGTCACCGGCGGCGGAAATCCATTCGCCAGCGGTCCTTTGCGCGGACCGGAAGACCGGGGCCGCGACCTCGGATCACCTTGGTTGTCGCTCCCCGGTTCCATCTTGGTGTTCCTCTAGCATTCTGAAACGAATCGGGACCCCGCGAAAGTACTGGAGACACCAGCGCGGTACCATCCCGCGTTCCATAACTTTTGGTCAGAATGTGTTGCAAACGGTCGAGAGACTGGACCGCACCGTCGGTGAGGTGCCCCACGAGTTCCGACCGGCGGAACGCGCCCGCGAAGACGCTTGGTCGTCCACGCCGGGAGGTCCGCACGGGCGTTAAGTTTTTAGCGCCGCCGCACTTTCCGCGGCTCCGGCGCCTACCGGGCCGCGTAGAGCTGAAGGTCCAGCGTCCGCGGGTCGCCCTTTTCAATTTTGACGACCGTCGCCTCGGCGAGGTCCATTTCCTCGGACTCCGGGTCTTGATAATCGAAAGTGCTCAGGACCCTGTAATAGCCGGGGGCGAGGCCCGTGAACTCGTAGTTGCCGTAAACGTCCGCCCGGACGGTGCGCAGGTCCACCGTCCTCGCCCGGGTATCGGGGTCGTAGCCCTCCAGATAGACGGGAGCCGCCGAGGCTCGGTCCTGCCCCGCCAACACCACGCCGCGAAGGGAACCCGGGCCGGCGCCCAAGAGAAAAACCACGGGGCCGCCACTACCCGTGCCCGGGGCGACGGTAATCTCATTCCACCCATCCACACGTCTGCGCTGCTGTACGCCGGCGGCGGGCCCATTGAAACCGGCGAGGAACAACTCCGGCGAAGGGCCGAACATCAGTTCCCAGCGGCCGGCCGCGAGGCTTACCGGCTTCCCGGCGGTGGTCATTGGCAGGGACACCGGCTCGCCGTGACCACCCAGGTCCCTGCGCCGCGCCATCACCTGCACCGGAACCGGCGTGATCTCGCTTCCCGCGACGCTCCGGAAGGTGAAGCTCACATCGCGGACCAGGGCCAACGGCAGCGATATGTCGGTGCGATCGCGATCCAGAAGGAGCGGCAGATAGGCGCCGTAGCGATCCGGGGCACGGGGCGGACGGGACGACACCGGCGGAACCTCCGCCTCGGCATACAACTCGCACGGTCCGGGTGCCTGCGGAGTGAAATTGAATGGGCCGGTGGTGACTTGCGTTTCCCTCCCGGCCTCGGTAACCAGCGTGAGAGTGACTGGCACGAGCGGGGTCGCGACAACCCTGCCCGCCACTCGAAGGAGGCGGCCGGGCTCGGGCACAACATCGACGTAGCCGGTCTCCCGATCCAGTTCGGCATCGACCCTCTGGGCCTGATCTATGAGGTTCGCCTTCCTGGAGTATGTGGGAACGTAGCCCTCGTCACCGGCTTGCCTGGGGAGCGAACGCACCAGGTAATGACCCGGCGCCAGGGAGCCAATGCGGTAGACGCCGCGCTCGTCGGACTTCGCCTGGGCGACGTATTGAGGGGGCCGCGTGTTTCGGAAAACCGCGACCTCAAAATCCGGAATGCCGACCTCGTTTTCATCGAGGACGGCGCCGGAGATGGCCCCGAAGCGCGGCAAGCGCAACCTCAGAGCGACCGTCGCGTTCTCCTCCACTACCACGGGCGTTCCGGCGCCACGGAAGGTCTTCTGGCCATACTGCGTGGTCACAAAGCCGCGGCGGGATGCGCTCAGAAGATACACGCCACCGGGCAGCGCCGGGAACTTGAACGTGCCGTAAACGGTGGTGAACATCGAGGCATCCTTCGCCCCAGTGCCTTTGACCGCCTGGGCAACGACCAGCGTGCGCGCCAGCGGCCGTCCGCTCTGGTTCTCCACTACGTCGCCGAGAATGACAGCGGCCTGAAGCCCGCCGGCCGACAGGGCCAGTACCAGCAGAGTCCGCATGATCGTCTGAGCGAATGACGCCGGCGGAAGGCAAATCGTGCAGGTCTTCCGTTCGCAGGAGCCATTCAAAACGGAAATCCGGATTCAGATTCCCTCGTCTTGAATCACCGGCGAGAAGGCGCTAGTGTGGATTCGGGAGGATCCAAATGAAACGAATACTCTCGCTCCTGGCTGCCGGATTCTCGGTTTCCGCGATTCAGGCTCAAACCTGTCCGCCGGTGAATTTTCTGCAGGGCAGTTCTGTCGCGGTGTATGACCAGTCGAGCGCCGCTGGTCTTCAGCGTCAGCCGGACGGATCGTTCACCCGGCAACGCTATCAGGCCTATTCTCCTTATAAGAGGCTCGATTCCACACCCAATTACCAATCGGCTTTTGTGAATTGCTCCGCAGCCGGCGCGCGCACGTTCAAGACAGCGCCGGGATGGATTCCACTGGCGGATCAACCCGGGGCGGCGTCGCAGAGTATGGTCGACTCCGATTTCCTGGGCGACGGCACGTTGGTGGGGCTGGCTGTCGTCCCGGGCGGCCACTCCGGGGGGCCGGCCGTCGACAGCCTGCTGGTGGTGATCCTCAACTCCGACGGCACCGCTAAGTCCAACAAGTATTATCCGGTCTCGGCGTACCCCACGGGTCTGCTGGTGGCAGACTTGAACCACGATGGCAAGAAAGATGTGGTGGTGGTCAGTGCCGGGTCCGGCGCCGCTTCCGACACCAATACCATCTCCGTCTTCCTCGGCAATGGCGACGGCACACTCCAGCCGGCGGTGCACTACGCGGCGCACACAGGGGCGGCGTCGGCGGTGGCCTACGATTTCAATGGCGACCACAATCCGGATCTGGCAATTGCCAACGGCGCCTCGGGCGACGTCTCGATTTTGCTGGGGCGCGGGGATGGGACCTTCGCCGCTCCCGTAAATTACCCGGCGGTCACGGGGGCTACCTCCCTGGCAGTCGGGGATTTCAACGGCGACGGACGCGTGGACCTGGTGGTTGGCGGCGGCAAGAACCTCGCGATGCTGCTGGGCAATGGCGACGGCACGTTCCACGCCGCCAGCAATCTTCCACAGTCCATCAGCCCCACCGCCCTGGCTCCTGGCGACTTCAACAAGGATGGCAAGCTCGATCTCGCGGTCACGGACTCAAACGGCGGCACGGTCTCCATTCTTCTGGGGGATGGAACGGGCAAGTTCTCCGCCGAGTACGACTATGTGACCGGGTACGAGCCCTCCGGCCTTTTCGCCATGGACCTGGATGGCGATGGCAACCTCGACGTGGTCATCGCCACGGGCCATCCCGATCTGCTGATGCCGAACCCGAATACCGACTACGTCACCGCGTTCTTTGGCCGCGGCGACGGGACCCTCATCGGGCCGCCGGCGTACCCGACGGGCTCCGGGATCGGTACTATGCGTGCTCTGGTGCTGGCCGATTTCGACGGCGACGGCAAGCCCGACGTGGCGGTGGCCGCCGGAGACGTCTGGATCCTCCTGTCGCGCGGCGGCGGCAGCTTCAGGACCCCGGTTCGCCTCGCGGTCCCCACGGGGAACAACTCGACGGCAGTAGCCGCTTCGCTGGCTGCAGCCGATTTCAACGGCGACGGCAAACAGGACCTGGTGGTGGGGACCTCCTACGGAGATGGCGTCTACGTCTTCCTGGGAAATGGCGACGGAACGTTCAAGGCGCCGGTGCAGTATACAACGGGCGGCAACGTTTCCTCCATCGCGGTGGCCGATTTCAACGGCGATGGCAAGCTCGACATTGCGGCTTGCGGGTATAGCTCGAGCCCTCCGGCGAACGCGAATGCCGGCATCCTGCTGGGGAACGGAAATGGCACCTTCCAATCCGTCAAGAGCCTCCCCGGGTTCGGCGCCGGACCGCATTGGCTGGTGGCGGGCGACTTCAACAAGGACGGCAAGATCGACCTGGCCATCGCTAACGAGGGAACACCCGGCGATTCCACCGACAACGGCGGCGTGCAGGTGTTTCTTGGCCAGGGGAACGGCAGCTTCCAAAACCCGGTGAACTACCCCGCCGGGATCAATCCCAATTTCATCACCGCCGCGGACGTCAACGGCGATGGCGCTCCGGACCTGGTGGTGGCCACCCGAGCGCCTAGCTTCACTTATAACGTGGACGTTCTGCTGGGCAAAGGGAACGGGACGTTCAGCCCAGCGACCTCATTTTCCACGGAGTATGGGCCGGCCTGGATTGCGGTGGCCGATCTCAATGGCGATGGCAAGCCGGATCTGGCGATCGCCCACTGCTGTGGCGCCACCGATACGACATTCATGCTCGGCAACGGCGACGGTACTTTCCAGCCGGACGTACACCTGGCGGCCAGCGTCTCTCCCATCACCCTGCAAGTAGCGGATCTGAACGGCGACGGTAAGCCGGACCTGGTCGTCGGCCTCGGCGGGTTCGGCAGCGCCGTTGCGGTCTTCCTGAACATCTCCGCGGCACCACTCGCCAACGTGAACGCCGCCAGCTCTCTCGCCGGTCCATTGGCGCCCAATTCGTGGGCTACCGCCTGGGGCACCGGCTTGGCAACGGTGACACAGTCCGCGCTTCCGTTGCCAACCAGTTTCGGCGGGACCACGGTCACGGTCACCGATGCCTCGGGTGTCCAGCGATTGGCGCCGCTGAACTACGTTTCGCCTACGCAAGTGAACTACCTTGTCCCGAGCGGTACCGCCCTGGGGGCGGCCACTGTCACCGTTTCCGTGGGTGGCACGGCGGCCGCCAGCGGCTCGGTCACGATCGCGGCCATCGGGCCGGGGCTGTTCCTGTTTCAGCCAACCAATATGGCCGCGGCTTACGTGATTCGCGTCCACGCCGACAACTCGCAATCCGTGGAGAACGTGTACACGCAAACTGCCGGCGGCGGGCTGGTCCCCGCTCCCATCGACCTAAGCCAGGCCACCGACCAGGTCTACCTGGAGTTGTTTGCCACCGGCATCCGCGGTCATAGTGCCGCGTCGAATAGCGTCACGGTCACCGCCGGCGGCGTCAGCTTGCCGGTTAGCTACGCCGGCGCACAGCCGCAGTACGCCGGGCTGGACCAGATCGATGTGCTGTTGCCGCAAAGCCTGGCGGGGAAAGGTGACGTAGTGATTCAAGTCACGGTGGATGGGCAAGCTGCCAACCCCGGCCACGTCACCATCAAGTAGGAATGCGCGCGCGCGCGATCTTCTTGCTGGCGTCGGCCGCGCTGTGGGCGCAGCCGCCGGCGATCCGCACCGGCGGCGTGGTCAACGCCGCCAGCCGCACGCCCTCCATGCTGCCCGGCGGACCAATTGCCCGCGGCGCGCTCTTCGACATCGCCGGCATCCGCCTGGGGACCAGTGCGCGGACGACCTCGGTGACAGTATCCGCGCGGGGCGCCTCGGTCCGCGTGCCATTGCGCTCGGTTTCACCGCGGCTCATCGAAGGACGGCTGCCGGCGGGCGCGCCTCTGGGCGATGTCTTGCTCACCGTGACGGTTAAGGGCGTGCCGAGCGTGCCCTACGCCCTGAAGGTGGCGTCCGCCGGTTTCGGAATCTTCAGCCGCAACCAGGAGGGCTGGGGCCCGGGTCGCGTGGACAACCTGGCTTCCGGCGGTTCCCGATCGGCCAACGGCCTGCGCCATTCCGCGCGGCCGGGGAAGGTGGTGGTTCTTTCGGGAACCGGGCTGGGCGCATCGCGCCCCGAGGTTTGGGTCGGATTCCAGCGCGCAACCGCGATCGCCGTGCGGCGCGGGACCGGGGGCCAAGCCGATGAGATTACGTTGCGGCTCCCGCCGGACAGCCCGGCCGGCTGCTTCGTTCCGCTTCAGGTTCGACAGCCGGACGCTGCCCCGAGCAATACCGTCACGCTGTCGATACAGGCCGGCGGCGAACCTTGCGAGCCTTCCCCCATACTGCCGGTCGCGGCATGGTCCGGCCGTACGGCGGGCCTGGTGGTAATCTCGCGGAGTGTAAAAGCGCCGGACTCCACCACGGACTATGGCATGGCTGTTTTTGCCAGGCGCGAGGACCAGGACCCGGCGCTGAGTCGAGTCCTGTTGATTCCGCCTCCCGGAACCTGCACTGCCTATACCGGCGCCATGGTCCCCGGGTCGCAGCCGTCCTTCTCGCTCGGAGATGCCCCGCTCGCGTCCGCACACGCCACGGCTCTCGATGCGGGCCCGCGCATCACGGTGGCCCACGGCAATCTGCTCCGGCCGCTTTCGCCGATCCTGGGCGCTCCGGGCTTCTATGAGCGGCTGCTCGGCGAGCAACGCGGCGGGCGCCCCGGCCGTGGCGGTCCGCTGTTCCTGGAGCCGGGCGACCTGGTGGTCGCCGGACCGGGCGGCGCCGACGTCGGCCCGTTCGCGGTGCCGGTGCCAGCGCCGCGGCCCTTCGTGTGGGAGAACCGCGACAGCGTGGGCACGGTGGATCGCCGGCTGGGGGTGAGCCTCCGCTGGCAGCCGCTACCGCAGGAAGGCGTGGTCCTGATCGGCCTCACCAGTGTCGACCCGTCCGCGGCCGCCTGGGGAGCGTGCTACTGCGCCGCGGCAGGCGCGTCGGGGACCTTCACCATCCCGCCCGCGGCTCTCGCCAACCTGCCAGCCAGCCAGCCCGCCCCAACCATCCCGGCGCCGTCCTTGTGGCTCACCTACGTACCCTTCCAAAACCAGCAGCCCCTGCACGCCAGCGGACTGGACAATGGCCTGGCGATCAGTCTGTTCATGCAAGGGCTGGAAGTGCTTGTTCGCTGACTGACGATGAAGCGCGATCACCGGATGCTACCCTTTAGATAGGCCGTGCGACTCCTGTTTGCGACCGTTCTGCTGGCGTTCTCCGCCGTTGCCGCCGATCGCCCCTGGCAGCAAGTAACCGTGCCCGCCGTGCGCGACGCGGCGGCAAACTTCTCCACTCCCCCCGCCGAATACGGAATGGTGCTGTGGTGGTACTGGAACGGGCAGATGACGGAAAGCGCCATCCTAAGCGACCTGGATGAGATGCACTCACACGGCGTCACTTGTGTCGTCATATGGGCGTACAACGGCCTGGAAATCGACTACCTCTCCGACACCTGGTTTGCGCGCATCCAATTTGCCGTCGCGGCCGCCCGAGACCGGGGTATGCGCGTGTGGCTGGAGGACGAGGGCAGCTACCCCAGTGGATTCGCCGGCGGCGCAATTACCAACCAGTATCCCCAGCAGCGCATGAAGGCGCTGGTGGCCGTCCCGAGCGTCAGCGCCAAAGGCGGCACACCCGTGGCGGTCAATGTCTCCGCGCAGGACCTGGCCGCGTGGGCCACGCAGTCCGGCTCTACGGCCGTCGTCACGCTCCCGATCGTCAATGGTAAGATCAACTGGACGCCGCCGCCCGGCCAGTGGCAGATCACGCTCGTCGAGTGGCAGTATCGCACCCCGGCGACCCGCTACGTGGGCAACCCCGGCTTCCCCAAGAATACCCAGTACTCGATGTTCGACTTCCTCAACCCCGACGACACCCGCCTCTTCCTGAGCATCGTACACCAGAAGTACCAGAACGTCATCGGCGATGAGTTCGGCAAGACGGTGATGGGGTTCCGGGGCGACGAGCCCGACTGCTACCCCGTCCCCTGGACCGATCAGTCGCTCAACGAGTTCCAAAGCCGCAAGGGGTATGACCTGAGCCCGCTGCTGCCCGACCTGGTCGCGCCCAATCCTTCCGCCGACGCGCACCGCGTGCAGGCCGACTACTGGGACGTGTGGTCGGCGCTGTTGCGCGACAACTTCTTCAAAGTGCAGGCGGATTGGTGCGCGGCCAACGGCATGGAGTACATCGTCCACCTCAACAACGACGACAATATGCCTTTGCTGGCGCCGCTCAACGGCGATTTCTTTCGCGCCATGCGCTACGTGCAGGTGCCGGGGGTGGACGCCATCTGGCGCCAGATCTGGCCGGGGACGGTCGCCGATTTCCCCAAGCGGCCTTCGTCCGCCGCGCACCTCAACGGCCGCCCGCGCGCGTTCAGCGAGAGTTACGCCGTCTACGGCCGCGGCCTCACCCTGGAGCAAGCCAAGTGGGTGATGGACTACCAATTCGTGCGCGGTATCAACCTGTTCGAGAACATGAGCTTCTTCTCCGACACGAGCGCGTTCCGCGAGTACTTTTGTCCGCCCGATTGGCGGCTCAGCCCGCAGTGGGAGCAATTCCCGATGCTGGCCCAATACGCCAACCGCGCCAGCTACCTGCTGGCCATCGGCACGCCGGCGGCGAGCATCGCGCTCTTTGAACCCACGGCCAATCTCTGGCTGGGCGACACCACGGCCGACGCCGCCTCGCTCGCCATCGCGCGCCGGCTGCTGGAATCGCAGCAAGACTTCGACTTCATCGACGAGCAGGCGCTGACGGAAACGGCCACGGTCGAAACCGGCGGCCTGCGTAACCTCAGCGGCCAATTGTACCGCGCGGTGGTGGTGCCGCCGGGCAGCGTGCTCTCGAGCGCGGCGCTAGGTACGCTGCAGCGGTTCAGCGGCGCCGGCGGAACGGTGATCTTCGCCGGAAGCCAGCCGCAATTGGCGTACGACCAGACATTCCGCGACGCCTACGCTCCCCAGGTCGACTGGGGCGTCGTCGATCCGGATACCCGCCTCGATGCGCTCCCTGCTTCGGACGTGCAGTTTTCGGCTCCGGCTCCGGCGATCAAGTACCTGCATCGCCGCTGGCAGGACGCCGACCTCTACTTTTTCTTCAATGAGAGCGACAGCGCGCAGCAGGTCGACGCGGTCCTCGCCGGCAGCGGGAGAGTGCAGGACTGGGATGCCGAGACCGGGGTTATTAGGAGTCTCGCGCCGGGCCGCACGGCGGGCGCGTTGACCCTGCGCCTGGACCCCTACGGAACCCGCTTCGTGGTGATCGGGGCATTGCCGGGGCGCATCGCCGCGCCGCTGCCCGTGCCGGCGGCACAGGCGACTGTCGCCGCCGTCCCCGGCCCGTGGCAACTGCAGATCGGCCAAAGCCAGTTGACGACGCCGCTCATGACATGGTCGGCGTTGGGGTTGTCCCAGTTCTGGGGCGCGGCCCTCTACACCACCAAGTTCACCAGCGCCTTCGAGCCGGGCGCTTCCCTGACGCTGGACCTCGGCGAAGTGCTCTACTCGGCGCACGTTTGGGTCAATGGCCAGGACCTCGGCGCGCGCGCCTGGCGCCCCTTCACCTGGGATGTCACCAACCATCTCCAGCCGGGCGACAACCAGATCGTGGTGGAGGTGCGGAACACGCCCGCCAACGAACTATCCGGCGACCCCGTCCGCCTCGCGCAAGTGCAAGCGTCGGGGTGGCTGCAGGGATCCTACTTCTCAACCTACAGCACGTTCGACACCCAGATGGTGCCCTCCGGCCTGATGGGCCCGGTGCAGATCGAAGCCCTGCAGCACCCCCGAGCAAGGCAAGTCAAACGGCTGAAGTAGCGCCGGCGATCTTGTCGCCGGTGGGGGGCGTCCGGCGACATGCCGATGCGGTCCCGCACTTGCGTTACGCGTCGACGTGATGCTGGAAGAACCGGTCGAGGGCCAGTTTATTACGCGCCGACAGCCGTCCGGATAGCTCCCGCATCTCGGAGGCGGGCAGCGGCTGGAAAGCCCTGGCAAGGCGCACGTTTTCTTCGAGGAGTTCCAGCTTGGGCATGCCCACCACCGCCGCCGCCACGGGGAGCGACAGGGTATAGTAGAGCAGCTCGCGCGGTGTGGCCTGGCCCACCAGGGCCTCCTGCGCGAAGACCTTCATGCCCAGCACGCCCATCTTCTTGCGCACGGCCACCGGCAGCGCCGTGGTCTCGAACGAGAGTTTCATGGCCTTGTTCGGCACCATGCCCCCCGTGCCATCCATCATGGCGACCTGCCCGGCGTTGAGGGCCATCTGGGTGCAGTCGAAATCGTGACGCTCGAGCGCCGTCTTCAGCGTGGCCGGATTGGCGTGGCTGGTGATGCCGATGAAGCGCGTCATCTTCTGGTCGCGGAACTTGAGCAGTTGGTCGAGCACGTTGCCCTTGGCCTCCACCTGCGCCAGGTCGTCGTCGCCCGCCAGTTGGTGGATGTGGAGCAGGTCCAGGCGGTCCACGTCGAGGGCCTTGAGGCTTCGTTCCATGGCGCGCTGGGCTTCATCGCCGGAGCGCGGAGTCACCTTGCTCACCAGGAAGATGCCGTTACGCCGCCCTTTGATGGCCCTGCCAATGCGTTGTTCGGAGAGGTGGCCGCCGTAATCGTCGGCCGAATCGAGATAGGTGATGCCCAGGTCGAGCGCGCGGTTGATGGCGGCGAGCGCCTGGTCCTCTTCCTTGTACGCCAGGTAGCGGCTGCCTCCGCCGAAGGCCAGAATGGAGACGCGCTGCCCGGTTTTCCCCAGCACACGTGTGGGCAGGGTAGGGTTGCCGCTGTCGGCCGCAAGCGTGCCCGCGGCCAAACCGGCCACGGCCGCGGTTCCCAGAAACTCTCTGCGTGAAATGCTCATAGAACTACGTTACCGCGCGCGCTCCGTCATGTACACGCCCCCGAAGATGACGAGGCCCGAGACCACCAGCGCGAGCGTTACGCGCTCATCGAGGATCAGGATTCCGAAGACGATGGCCAGCAACGGCTGCAGGTAGGAGAAGGCCGCCAGGCGCGAGGCTTCCATGCGGGCCAGCGCGTAGTAGTAGATGAGGTAGCAGATCACCGAGGGTAAAAGCGCCATGTAAAACACGGCGGCCCAGGCCGCTAACGGAACCGCGTGGAAGTGGAACCCGGCCGCTTGCCATAGCGTGACTGGGGCCATCGCCAGCGCGCCGCCGGCGTACGCGAAGGTGTTCACGGTGACGGTGCCATACCGTTTGGCCTGGGGCTTTCCCAGCACGGTGAAAATGGAAAAGGCCAGCGCGCCGCAAGAGGTGATGAAGTCTCCCGCCAGAGTGGCTTCGCCCTGCGGGCTGCTATCGAGCGTGCGGAGCAGCACCACGCCCGCCAGCGCCACCGTCACGCCCGCCAGTTTCCACCCCGTGAGCCGTTCCAGGCCGCGCACGCTGGCCAGCAGCAGAATCAGGATGGGCGTAGTGTTGGCGAAGATCGACGAATGCGCGACGCTGGTGCGGCTGAGGCCGAGCACGAACAAAAACTGGTTGAGGGCGACGCCGAACACCCCTAGGACGACTAGGTGGGGCACATCCCGGAGCGTCCAGGAGCGGGCCGGGCGCTGCCGCCGATCCCACCAGTAGGCCGGCAGAATCAGGACGCCGGCCATCGAAACGCGCAAGCCGAAAAGCAGCACAGGGGGAAACGCCAGAAGGGCAATCTTGCCGGCAATGTAGTTTCCGGTCCAGCCGGCAGTCATCAGGGCAACCAGGGCGTATAGGCCGGCGCGGCCCTTGCGGTTGTGCGGCAAGGCCCAGTTTACCGCGTTCTTGCAAGTGCATTTCCACACGGTGTACCGCATCTTGTTGTGAGAAACATCGCGAAACGAACGAGCCACTCAGGGCCATACTTGGCACAGAAGGGTGTACACATGAGCGTCATCGATGAGGTCCTTGGGGCCAATCGGGAATATGCCAACTCATTCCGGCTGGGAAATCTGCCCATGCCGCCGGGTCGAAAGCTGGCAATCGTAGCGTGCATGGATGCGCGGCTGACGATCGAGCAGATGTTGGGGCTCAAAACCGGCGAGGCCCACATCATCCGCAACGCCGGCGGTATTGTGAGCGACGATGCGTTGCGGTCGCTCCTCATTTCGCATTACCTGTTGGGCACGCGGGAGTTCATGATTGTGAATCACACCGACTGCGGGATGCTGACGTTCAGGGACGCGGAACTGCGCGAGAGACTTCGCAGGACGACGGGGGCGGAGGCTGTCTCACCGGCGTCGTTCGGCGCTTTCGCCAATGTGGAAGAGAACGTACGCGAGCAGGTGCTCAAGCTCCGATCGCATCCGTGGGTGCCCAAAGAGATTCCGGTGCGTGGTTTCGTCTACGACGTGCGCACGGGCAAACTGACGGAGGTCTCCGCCCAGAAAGCGGCGCGACAAACGGCGTGAGGTGGGCCACAGCCACCCACAGCGCTGCCGCCTTCCTGGTATCGTGGTTATGCGGACCGCGTCTCGTGAAGGTGCGAAATGGCAGAAATCGAAGGCGAAACAGCAAGTAGCGCCGGGACATCTTCTTCAGCGGCTGTCTGGAATGAAATCCGCGAGATCAAAGCTGAACTGACCAGAAGGGTCGAAACGATAGTGATTCCCATCGCCACCTTGGCGCCTGAGCCGTATGAACTCGTCAGGGCGATTCCGGTGGTGGTTCAGCCGGCAGGCGGCGAATTCATCGCTACTTTCTTTGACGCGAACATCAGTACAGCAGGCGACACGCAGGAGGAAGCGGTGGCTAACCTCCGAAGCCTGCTTCTTGACATGTTCGAATATCTCGAGTCGGAGCCGCCTGAAGCGCTTGGCCCAGAGCCGACACGGCAGTTGGGGGTTCTGCGCGCCTTCCTGACGCGAATCTAGAATGCTCACGAAGGACCACGCTGAGGCGATCGCCCGGAAGCTCAAGGCGGTGATGGTGCCAGGTAGAAGACACGATATCGCCGCCATCAAATTCAATGGGAAGACCATCGCTCAATTTGGAATTCGGCGTGGCTCCCGGCGCGATCAAGGTCACGACTACATTCCCGGCCAGATCCATGTGACGCGCCAGCAAGCAGCGCTTCTGGCACAGTGCCCGATGTCCTTTGAGGAGTGGATCGCCGTTATGAGGCGGAAGGGCCACGTCGGAACGTAACGGCGCGCTTATCCGTGCCCCAGCACGCGGTGCGGTTGGTAAGGCTCGGCCAGCGCCTTCAATTCCGCATCGTCGAGCTTCAGTTCGAGCGCGGCCACCGCATCCTCCAAATGCCGCATTTTGCTGGCCCCGATGATGGGGGCGGTGATGCCGGGTTGCTGCAACATCCACGCCAGCGCCACCTGCGCGTTGGCGGCGCCCCGTTTGCGCGCCACCTCGGTGATGCGGTCCACCACGTCGAAATCGCACGGCTGGTAGTACATCCCCTGCCCGTACGTGTCGGTCTTCGCGCGGATGGTATCGCCGTAATCCTCGCGCCGGCGGTTGCCGGTCACGAATCCGCGCGCCAGCGGGCTCCACGGGATCACCGCGATGCCTTCTTCCCGGCACAGGGGCAGCATCTCGCGCTCCTCCTCGCGGTAAATGAGGTTGTAGTGGTCCTGCATGCTCACGAAGCGCGTCAGCCCCATTTCATCGGCCTTGTAGAGCATCTTGGCGAACTGCCAGGCGTACATGGAGGACGCCCCGAGGTATAGCGCTTTGCCCATTTTCACCACGTCGTCGAGCGCCTCGATGGTCTCCTCGATGGGGGTCTCCGGGTCGAAGCGGTGGATCTGGTAGAGGTCCACATAATCGGTCCCCAGCCGCCGCAGGCTGTCGTCGATGGAGTGCATGATGTGCTTGCGGGACAAGCCGCGCTGGTTGGGGTCGTCGCCCACGACGCTGAAGACCTTGGTGGCGATGACCACGCGGTCGCGCGGAGGCCCGAAATCCTTGAGCGCGCGGCCCAGGATCTCTTCGCTGACGCCCAAAGAATAGACATCCGCGGTGTCGAAGAAATTAATGCCCAACTCGAGGGCGCGGCGGATGAACGGGCGGGCCTCCTCTTCTTCGAGCACCCACTCGCGCCACTTCTTCGAGCCGTACGTCATGGTCCCGAGGCAGATTCTGGAGACCTTCAGTCCGGCGGATCCAAGCCTGATGTATTCCATGTCTTATTCCTATAGCACGTCTGGGCCCCGTAGCGCCGGCGATCTTGTCGCCGGTGGGGTTGTCCGAGGTGAAGAACACCGGCGACAAGATCGCCGGCGCTACGACTTGACAATCGGGGCGCAAGGGTGAGATAAAAAGATATAGTAGTCTTAATCCCCGGGTCCCGCTAACAGGGGGGGTGGAGCGTTCATATGCCAACAACTACCGCAGGCCAGGCGGCTGCGCTGTCTTCCGAGGAAAAGGATTTCGCGGATCGCGCCATCGCCGCGCATTCCGGGGCTCCCGGAGCGCTTCTCGGAATCCTGGAGCAGATCCAGGAACATCATCCGCACAAGTATCTCTCTTCCGGAATCCTGGAGTACGTCGCCGAGAAGACCGACATTCCGTTGGCGCAGATCTATAGCGTGGTCACGTTCTTCGCGCTCTTCAACCTGGAGCCGCAGGGCGACCACACCATCTGCATCTGCCGCGGCACGGCGTGCCACACGCGCGGCTCGCGCAACCTGCTGCAGCGGCTGCGGCTGGAATTGGGGCTGCCCGAGGAGGGGGAGAGCGGCGCCGACAAAATCTGCGCCACCACGCCCGATCGCCGCTTTTCGCTGCGCACGGTGGCGTGTTTCGGGCAGTGCGCGCTGGCCCCGGTGGTGGAGGTGGACCACTCCATTTACGGCCACATGAACGAGCAGGCCTTGCACCGCGAGCTGGAGCAGTTGAACGGGAGGAAGGCGTGATCCGCATTCGGGATATCGGCACGTTCAGCGCGGTGCGCGAAGCGGGCATGGCGAAGCTGCTGCCTTCGCGGCCGAGGGTCGGTGTCGGGATGGGCACGTGCGGCAAGGGCAACGGCGCGGAGGGCGTGTACCATGCTTTCGCCGAAGGCATCGACCGCCAGGGCCGCGACGTGAAACTGGCCGCGGTGGGGTGCTTTGGATTCTGCGCCCAGGAGCCGCTGGTCAACGTGCGGCTGCCGGGCAAGCCGCTGGTGATTCTGCGGCGCGTGGAAGAGGGGGATGTCCGGCACATCCTCGACGAGATCGCCGTCGGAACGGTCCCGGAAGGCCTGGCGTTGTGCAAGATCGAGGAGTGGGACCACCTGACGGCGCACCTCCAGTACGGGACCGGGTTCCCGAAGATTCCCAACTGGCAGGAAGTGCCTTTCTTCAAGCCGCAAAAGAAAATCGTGTTGCGCAATTGCGGCCTCATCAGCCCGGACGATATCGAAGAGTACATCGCCATCGGCGGCTATCAATCGCTCTACAAGGTGCTGATCGACGCCGAGCCGGAAAAGGTGATCGAACAGATCAAGGCCTCCAAGCTGCGCGGACGGGGCGGCGCCGGCTTCCTCACCGGGCTCAAGTGGGAATTCCTGCGCAAGGCCGCGGGCGACCGGAAGTACCTCATCTGCAACGCGGATGAGGGCGACCCCGGGGCGTACATGAACCGCAACGAGATTGAAAGCGACCCGCACGCCCTGCTGGAAGGGATGATCATCGGCGGATACGTGATGGGCGCCACCGAGGGCATCGTGTACGTGCGCGCCGAGTACCCGCTGGCGGTGCACCGGCTCAGCCGCGCCATCGACCAGGCGCGGCAGTCGGGCCTGCTGGGCGACAACATCATGGGACGCGGGTTCCGCTTCGACATACGGCTGGTGGAAGGCGCGGGAGCTTTCGTGTGCGGCGAGGAGACCGCGCTTATCGCTTCGCTCGAAGGGCACGCCGGGCGCCCGCGTCCGCGTCCGCCGTTCCCCGCGCAGAAAGGGCTGTGGGGCGCGCCCACCAACATCAACAACGTCGAGACCTGGTACAACGTGGCGCCCATCGTCTACAAAGGTCCGGCCTGGTTCGGAGAAACCGGCAGCGCCAAGAGCGCCGGGACCAAAGTATTTTCGCTGGTGGGCAAGGTGACCAACACCGGCCTGGTGGAGATGCCGCTGGGCACGTCGCTCAAGACCTTCATCTACGACGTGGGCGAAGGCGGCACCGACGGCCGCCACGTCAAGGCGGTGCAGACCGGCGGCCCCTCGGGCGGCTGCATTCCCCAGGAAATGTTCGATACGCCGGTGGATTACGAAACCCTGGCGCAGTTGGGTTCCATCATGGGCTCCGGCGGCATGGTGGTCATGGACGAAGACAACTGCATGGTGGACGTGGCGCGGTACTTCATCGAGTTCACGCATTCGGAATCGTGCGGCAAGTGCATTCCGTGCCGCGTGGGGCTCGATCAATCGCTGCGCATCCTCAACGCCTTCACGCGCGGCCAGGCCACGGAAGCGGACCTGGACCATCTGGACGAAATGGGCCGCATGATCCGCGACACCTCGTTGTGCGGGTTGGGGCAGACGGCGCCCAATCCGCTGCTCACCACCATGCGGCATTTCCGCCACGAGTTCGAGGACCACATACGCGCGCAGCGGTGCCGCGCGGGCGTATGCGAAGACCTGGCGCTCTCGCCTTGCGAGAACAGTTGCCCGCTGCACATGAACATCCCGCGGTTCCTCCAGTTGTATAAAGAGGACCGGCTGGACGAGGCGTTCGAGGCCGTGGTGCTGGACAATCCGCTGCCCGCCTCGACGGGACGGGTCTGCCAGCACCCCTGCGAGGACCGCTGCCGGCGCCGGACGGTCGACGATTCGGTGAACATGCGCGAAGTGCACCGGTTCATCGCCGACTCGATCTATCAATCCGACCGCTTCGAGGCGCTGGTGGCGCGCATTCGCGCACGAATATTGCCTCCCACCGACCGCAAGGTGGCGGTGGTGGGCGCGGGTCCCTCGGGGCTCACCGCGGCTTTCTACCTGGCGCTGCTGGGGCACGAAGTCACGATGTACGATGCCAACGCCGAGCCCGGCGGCATGTTGCGCTACGCGCTTCCCGAATACCGGCTGCCGCGGGATGTGGTTCGCCGCGAGGTGGATCTGATCCGGCGCATGGGTGTGAATTTCGTCGGCAACGCGGGCCTGGGGACGGACATCACGCTGGACCAGCTCGACAGCGAGTACAACGCCGTCTTTCTCGCCATCGGCGCGTGGAGAGAGCCGTTTGTGCATGTGCCCGGCACGGAACTGAACGGCGTGATGCCCGCCCTGGCGTTTCTGGAAGAGGTGGCCAAGGATGCGCCGGTCCGCCTGGGCCGCCGGGTGGTGGTGATCGGGGGCGGCAATGCCGCCGTGGATTCGGCGCGCACCTCGCTACGGATGGGATCGGAAGTGAAGGTGATCTACCGCCGCGAGCGCAAAGACATGCCCGCCATCCCCGAGGAGACGGAATCGGCCCAGCACGAAGGCGTCAAGTTCGTGTTCCTGGCCACGCCGCACCGCATCGTGGGCGACGAAAACGGCAACGTCAAGGCCATCGAAGTGCTCAAGACGAAGCTGGGCGAGTTCGACACTTCGGGCCGCCGCCGGCCGGTGCTCACCGAGGAGATCCGCCGCTTCGAATGCGACTCCGTGATCCTGGCGGTGGGCGAATCCGTGGACCCCGATTTTGCGAGGTCCTCGGGCCTGAAGCTCAACGAGAACGGCACGCTGGCGGTGGACCGTCACACGCTCGAAACCAGCCGCAGCAAGTTTTACGCGGGCGGCGACCTGATCAGCGGGGCGTCGAACGTTTCGAACTCCATGGGCTTCGGCAAGAAAGCGGCGCGCAACATCGACGCGCGGCTGATGGGCGGCGGGCGCTGGGAGGGCCTACAGGCGCAGTTTACCTACAGCGACGTTCCGCCCGCGCAGCCCAGCAACAGCCGCCGCCACCAAGTGTTCGAGCTGCCGGCGGCGGAGCGCGCGGAAGGGTTTACGGAGACCGTGATCGGCCTGTCTCCCGCGGAGGCGCTGGATGAAGCGGGCCGCTGCCTGCGCTGCGACATCCGCGATCGCCATTAAGGAACTATCCCATGCCTGACAAAATCTCCATTCGAATCGATGGCGAGTACGTCGCCGCTCAGGTTGGCCAGACCATTCTGGAAGTGGCGCGCGCCGGCGGCAAGTACATTCCCACGCTCTGCTGGCTGGAGAATATCTCGCCCGTGGGCGCCTGCCGGCTGTGCATCGTGGAGGTCTCGGGCGTCAACCGGCTGCTGCCCGCATGCACCACTCCGGTGCAGGACGGGATGAGCGTCACCACCCAATCCGAAACGCTCAAGCACTACCGGAGGATCACGCTCGAGTTCCTCTTCGCGGAGCGCAACCACGTATGCGCGGTGTGCGTCTCCAACAACCATTGCGAGCTGCAGACCATGGCGCAGCGGCTGGGCGTCACCAGCGTGCGGTATCCGTATTCGTACCCCAAGCTGCCGGTGGATGTTTCGCACGAGCGCTACGTGCTGGACCACAACCGCTGCATCCTGTGCACGCGCTGCGTGCGGGTGTGCGCGGAGGTGGAGGGCGCGCGCGTGTGGGACATCGGCTCGCGCGGCATACGGTCCATGGTAGTGGCCGACATGAACCGGCCGTGGGGTGAGGCGCGCGGCTGCACCAACTGCGGCAAATGCGTGCAGGTTTGCCCCACCGGCGCCCTGGCGGAGAAAGGCCAGGCGGTGGAAGAGATGGTGAAACAGGACAGTAAAGTGACGCGCCTGGCGGGCAGGCGGGGAGGCCACCAATGAGGCGGGCACGGCTGGCGACGGTGTGGCTGGACGGCTGCTCCGGCTGCCACATGTCGCTGCTCGATATCGACGAGGCCATTATCGCCATCGCCAAACGGGTGGAGGTGGTTTACGGCCCGCTGGTGGATGCCCAGGAGTTCCCCAAGGCGGTGGATGTGGCCGTGATCGAAGGCGCCATCAGCTCCCAGGAAGACCTGGAGAAAGTGCGGCTCATCCGCCAGCGCAGCAAGCTGGTGATCGCCCTGGGCGACTGCGCGGTGACCGGCAACGTCCCCGCCATGCGCAACCAGCTTGTTCCGCGAAAAATGCTGGAGCGCATCTATATCGAGGGAGTCCAGGAGACCCCGGGGATTCCCACCGAGGGCGTTCCCCCGCTGCTGCGCCACGCCATCCCGGTGCACGAAGTGGTGAAGGTGGATCTGCACGTGCCCGGCTGTCCGCCGCCGGCCGCGGCCATTGCTTTCGTGCTGGGCGAGTTGCTGGACGGCCGCGTGCCGGATCTGGGTTCGAAGGTGAAATTTGGCTAAGAAGAAGAAAGCACCCGATCAGAGCCGCGACCGTCAGGGAGCGACAGAGGACCGTCCTATGAAGAAGATCACGATCGACCACGTCACGCGCATCGAGGGGCACGCCAAGATCGACATCTACCTCGATGACCAGGGCCGCGTCGCGGATACGCACTTCCACGTCACCCAGGTCCGCGGATTCGAGAAATTCACCGAAGGGCGGCCATTTTACGAGATGCCGTCGATCACCGCGCGCATCTGCGGCATTTGCCCCGTCAGCCACCTGCTGGCCTCCGCCAAAGCCTGCGACGCCATCATGGCCGTGGAACCGCCGCCGGCCGGCGTGAAGCTGCGCGAACTGATCCACTGCGCGCAATTCGTGCAGTCGCACGCGCTCAGCTTTTTCCATCTTTCGGCGCCCGACCTGCTGCTGGGTTTCGATTCCGACCCGGCGCACCGCAACATCTTCGGCCTGATCGAAGAAAACCCCGAGTTGGCCAAACAAGGCGTGGCGCTGCGCCGATTCGGCCAGGAGATCATCGAAGGCCTGGCCAAGGAGCGTATACACAACTCCTGGATCGTCCCCGGCGGTGTCAACGCGCCGCTGGCCGCGGAGGTGCGCGAGCGCATTCTCGCCGGCCTGCCCGAAGCGTGCGCCATCGCGGAACGCACCATCGCCTTTTACAAGACCGTGCTCGACCGCTTCACCGAAGAGATCGAAAACTTCGGCACCGAGCAAACCATGTGCGCGGGGTTGGTGAACCGCGCCGGCGGCCTGGAGTGGTACGACGGCCAACTGAAATTCAAGGATGCCGAGGGCGGCACGGTGGCGGCGGACATCTCTGCGGCCGATTACGCCAGGTACATCGGCGAAGCGGCGCTGCGCGATTCGTATCTGAAGGCGCCCTACTTCAAGCCCCAGGGATACCCGGCGGGCATTTACCGGGTAGGCCCGCTGGGGCGGCTGAACGTGGCCGAGCAATGTGGAACGCCGGTGGCCGACCGCGAGCTGGCCGAATACCGCCAGCGCTGCGGCAAGGTGGTCCACAGTTCCTTCCACTACCACTATGCGCGGCTGATCGAATTGCTGCACGGGCTGGAGAAGATCGAGCGCTTGCTGGCGGACCCGGCCATCCTCGACACGCACGTGCGGTCCCACGCCGGCGTGAACCGGCTGGAGGGCGTGGGCATGATCGAAGCGCCGCGCGGCGTCCTGATCCACCACTACAGGGTGGACGAGAGCGGCGCCATCACATGGGCCAACCTGATTGTCGCCACCGGCCACAACAACCTGGCCATCAACCACAGCGTGGGCCAGGTAGCGCGCCACTTCATCGACGGCAACAAGATGAAGGAAGGCATGCTCAACCGAGTGTCGGCGGTAGTGCGCGCCTACGACCCCTGCCTGAGCTGCTCGACGCACGCCAACGGCACCCTGGCGTTGGAGATTGAGTTGAGGGGGCCGGGGGGCGAGGTGCTGGACCGCCTGTAACGCAGTAGTGCGGTGCTCGATTCTCCGCAACTCGTTGCTGGCATAAGGGCCTATTGGCGATGGCTTTCCATGGGCCAGAAGTTTCTCCGACCGATGCAGTGGTTTTCTAATAACCTTTTGTGCTAGAGTAGCTCTACCTTTTTGGGAGTACTGATCCTCAAAAAGGGCCGGGGACAGTCCACGAAGCCACGACATCGTTTCAGCCGCTGCTTACCGCTTCTATTTTGCTCGATCTTCTTGTTTTCTTGCCAGACATCCGACGACGCCACGGCGGCCGCACAACAATTGGCGACAACATCTACGGATTTAGCCAATTACTACAGCGCACTGTCGCAACTTGTTACCGCCGATATAGCGCTCGGTGATTTACAAAACACGCTGATCCCTCACGCAGACGTCCTTCCCTTCCCAGAAGCAACCCGCACAATCTTAAACACAACACTCTCAGAACTCCAGAACCGCGCCGAACTTGCCAAGTCCTTGCAAGACCTTTCCAGTGCTTTCTCCAAGTTAACTGGTTCTACAGCTCCGGCAGATGTGTCCACCGCGGCGGCCAAGTTAGGCACGGAACTCGCCACGACAAAGGCGCTACCGGATATCACCAAGCTAGGCAGTCCGATATCTCTTCCTTCGGCAATAGGAGAAGCCAGCAAGTTAATAATCTCATTGGTTCAACAACACGAGGAGAGAAAGGTCGCTCCAGCACTTAACACAACAGTCAACATATTAAAAGAGATGTTCTCCAACGAAAAAAACGACTACGACTCGCTTAACGAAACATATCTCATTCTCGCAGAAAGTCTTGCGAACGTCTGTATCGACAAACATCTGGTCGATAACACATCGGTCCTCGTTCCCGCGCTTCAACCCTTTAGCTTGACGGCGCACCTTTCCTCAACAGCCGCCACCACTACAGAGCTAGACAGAGCGATCAAGACTCAAGTCGCGCGCACAAGAGCAGCGCTGGTCGACGCGCACAAGAAAGCTTCAACCGCGATGCTACAGGCGATCACGGACATGAGTACACGCATTAATGAACTCGCGACGAACCACCACATGACAGCGCGCGGCACACCGGTAACTCTCACAACCGTCGAGAAGTGGATCAGCACTGCCAACACGTACCTTACGGACGCCTCGACGAACAATAGTTCTACGGCCGCGAGCACTGGTTCGACGACTACGGCGAGCAAACCAGCTAAGAAATGAAACGGGGAACGCTAAACAAATGACAGCCGCATTGCAAGCCCTGCAGGATCAATATGAGTTTCTCACGAGTAACCTAGATGCCTTGGCGGAAGCTTGCCAGACCGACGGTCAGAAGAACGCATTGATGACCCAGTACAACGCCTCGCGTGTTAACTACTTCAATTGCGTAAACAAAGAATTTCATGACGACGATCCCGGCGTAAAAGCGCTAGTCGCTCAGATGAAGGTGGAACTGGCTGGGCTTACGGAAGCGGTCGCGCACGTCGGCGCAATTGCAGGGGTGATCACGGCGATCACGACGGCAGTGCAGACTGGGGCGGCGTTAGCGGCTGAAGTCTGAGCGGGCGGCCACCAGCACCTTTGGCGCTAGACGGAATTGCGCCAGTTGCGCATCGGTCGACGGAGGGATGTCTGAGTGCTGGAGATTGCGCTGAAGGGGCCGGGCGTCGAGGTGCTGGACCGCCTGAACCAGAGGCCACTTTATCGTTACACTCATGCTATGCTGAACCCTCAGGAGCACCATCGAATGACTCGACGCGATTATCTGCAAATGATGGCCGCCGGCGCCGCGGCCGCGGCGCCCACTACCACCGCCATGGGGGCGACCTCTGGGCCCGGCGGTGAGGCCGACCGCGAAGCCCGTATGAAATGGTGGCACGAGGCCCGGTTCGGCATGTTTATCCACTGGGGCCTCTATAGCGTGCTGGGACGCCATGAGTGGGTGATGGAAGACGAAGGCATCCCGGTGGCGGAGTACGAGCAGCTCGCCCAGCGCTTCAAACCCAAGCCCAATGCCGCGCGCGATTGGGCCAGGCTGGCCAAACAGGCCGGCCAGAAGTACATGGTGATGACCACCAAGCACCACGAAGGGTTCTGCCAGTTCTCGACCAAGCTGACCGATTACTGCGCGCCCAAACAGGGGCCGGGCCGCGACCTGGTTAAGGAATACGTCGAGGCCGCGCGCGGCGAGGGACTGCGCGTCGGCTTCTACCACTCGCTCATGGATTGGCACCATCCCGACGGCGCGCGATGCGCCACCGATGAAGCCGCCCGCCGCCGGTTCGTGGATTACGTCCACGGCCAGATCCGCGAGCTGCTCACCAACTACGGCAAGATCGACGTCCTGTGGTACGACGTGGCGTGGCCGCTCGACGCCAAGGGTTGGGAGTCGGAGAAGATGAACGAGATGGTGTTCCAGCTCCAGCCCGAGATCATTGTGAACAACCGCAACAAGCTGGATGGCGATTTCGCCACTCCGGAGCAGAGGATTCAGGCCGAGGCCAAGCGCGCCTGGGAATCGTGCATGACCATGAACGACAGTTGGGGCTATCACAAAGCCGACGACAACTGGAAAACGCCCAAGACCATTGTGCGCAACCTGATCACCTGCGCGCACAGCACCGGCAATTACCTGCTCAACATCGGGCCTAAGCCGGACGGCAGTATCCCCGAGGAATCGGTGCGGATTCTGACCGCCGTGGGCAAGTGGATGGCCCGCAACGGCAAGTCGATTTACGACACCGACGTGTGCCAGCCGGCGCGCTCGAATTACGCCAGCTTCACGCGCAAGGGCAACACGCTATACATGCACGTGCACTTCTGGCCCGGGGAAACCGTGGCGCTGGCGGGGCTGATGAACCAGGTGAAATCCGCGCAGTTGCTGGCCACGGGCGCGCCGGTGAAGTTCGAGCAGGAGAAATTCCGCGTGCGATTTACGGGCCTGCCGGGGAAGGCGCCGGACGATCCCGTGACGACGCTCGCCATCGAGTGCGACGGCGAGCCCAAGCAGGACACGGACTTCGTGCGCAACGAGCGGCCGCGGCTAAAGGCGTAAGAAACCCAGGTAGCTCTCAATTCGTTCCAGGCACTCCGGCTGCGAGTGGGCCTCGGTGTCCAGTAGCAGGCCGGCGCAGGGCGGTCCCGCGAAGACGATCAACATGGCCCCGGTTACTCGATTACCGCTTTCTTGCGGAACCAATCCAACAGCAGGTCGCGCAGCAAGCCGACATCGTGCGGAAACTTCAGGCCGGTGGTCCGCAGGTTCTCCGCGGTGCCCTGGTTCTCGGCGGTGAAGTTGCTCACCGCCAGCGTGTATTCGCGGTCGGGGTCCACCTTGCGGTCTCCCACCACCACCGGCGGCAGCTCGCGGCCTTTGAATGTGCCCACCACCACCGTGTTGTCGAAGGGCATGATGTCCCAAACGTTGCGGACCTTCAACTGTCCCCGCGGCACGATGTCGCGCACCCCACCCAGGTTCATGAAGGCGAAATCGGCGCCCGTCTCCTCGCGCATGGCCTGTTCGATGAGGCGCTTCACCTCGGCCTTCGTGAATTGCCGCTTCGAAACGGCCAGAGGCTGATCGACGCGGGCGGCCACTTCATCCTCCCAGCGCTTCACTTCGCGGGCCACATCGGCGGCGGGCTCGATCTTGGTGGAGTCCACCGGGATGCGCTTCCAGGTCCACGAAACCGGCGCTTTCTTTTCGGTATCCACCTGCAGCTCCAGGCGGCCCAGCTCGGCTCCGTAGCCCTTCACGCGCACCAGCACACGCCCATCCCGCGACATTGCCTGGTTCATGCCGTTGTGAAGGTGCCCGGTGACCAGCACCGGAATCTCCGTCGCGGTATTGAGGAATTGGGTTTCCTCCTGCCCCGTGATGTGTCCGAGCAGCACGATGAGGTCGGATTTGTCGCGCAGCTCGGCCGCGTATTTCCGCGCCGTCGCGACCACCGGCAGCGTGTGCCATTCTCCCAGCAGTTGAGGCTCCGAGAGGCTGCGCAGCGTGTCCGTCATGGCGCCGATCACCGCCACGCGCAGCTTGTTGACGGTGAGGATGACGTAGGGCTGGGAGGTGAACAACTGGCCGCCGGCGCCCACCAGGTTCGAGGTCACCATGGGATACTTCGCGGTCTTGATGAACGTGCGCACCTGCATCCAGCCGTAGTCGAACTCGTGGTTGCCGAGCGTGGCGGCGTCGAAGCCGAACAGGTTCGCCACTTCGTAGACCGGCAGCCCGTGAAAGATGGTGGAGACCGGCGAGCCTTGCACCAGGTCGCCGGCATTGAGCAGGATGCAATCGCTGCAATTGGCGCGCTCGCGCCGGATGACGGCGGCGTAGTAAGCGAAGCCGCCCTGCCGGTCTTCGAGTGGCGAGAGCCGCGCGTGCAGATCGTTGGTATGGAGAATGGTGAGCGACCGAATCTCGGCCGCCAGCGGCGCGCATGCCAGCAGCGCGAGCAAAGTAGCGCCGGCGATCTTTGTCGCCGGTGATTTTGTGCGGACTGGGAACACCGGCGACGAGGGGGTGCCCTCTGGGCCGGGCGCCACGGTTTTCATAGAACTCGATTGTAGCTTGTGGATCATCGCAGGCCCCGGAGGAACTGCGGGTCGCTCCAGTCCCAGACGCGCCACTTCGCCTGGTCCACGTTCACCGGCAGAGCGCTCCATTGGTTGGCGGCGAAAGAAGTCCCGCCCCGGCCGTGCGCAAAGACTCCCCATGCCGCCAGCAGCAGAAACAGTCCGGCCGCAACCGTTCGCGCCGGCCCCCGCATCGCGCGCCAATAGAGTATAGCGGGAATCAGAAACAGGATGAGCAGGTGGGTGATGTCCGCGAAATACCGGGGACCGTAGCAGTGCCCGGGCCAGACAGAGACGATCAGGGCGGTGTGGAGGACCACGATCGCAGCCAGGTAGGGCACCAGCGGCCAGCACCAGCGCATCCGCCACGCCAGAATTATCCCCGCCGCCGAGAACAGGAAAACGGGCGTGAAGACGAGCAGGCCGCGAGAAGGGCTGAAGAGATGCATGGCCAAGCCCGCAAGCGCCGGATAGCGTTCCGGCGACGAGCGCGCGTAGAGCGGAATCAAACTGTGCCTCACCACCAGGTTGTAGGCGAAGAACGGAACGGCGGCCGGCAAAGCCCACAACAGAAACCCCGCCAGATGGCGCCGGTAATGGATGGCCACGTAGAGCGTAAAGACCGCGGCGGAGATGGCGTTCGACGGGCGAACCGTCACCGCCAGCGCGAGCGCCAGCCCGGCGAAGCGTATGCGCGGCGGCTGCTCACGCGCGAGCAACGCCAGATACAGCGCCGCGCTCAGAAGGAGCACGGTGAGGCCATGTGGAAACAGGTTGCGGCTGGCCACCGACCATTCCGAGGTGCCGAACGCGAACAGGAGCGCCAGCCATACCGCCTGGCGCCGCGGAAGGAACCGGGAAGCAATGCGGTACTGCAACCAGACGGCGATAGCGCCGAACGTGCTTGCGCACCACAACTCGACCAGGGAGTGGCCGGCCACGAAATCTCCGGAGAAGAAAGCCGCAATCACGGGTTGCCCAAACAGCGGTCCGGTCTTCGGCAGCAGAGGGCCCCAGAACGCAGCCTTGACTTTCAGCAGGAAGATCAACGGCAGCGCCAGAACCGGAACGCCGATGGGGTAGAAGTTGTACCAGTGCCCGCCGGGGCACCCGTTGGCCTGTTCGTAAGGGACCGGTGGTCCCACGGCTGGAACGCATTCCAGCGCGTAGTGCGAATCGGGCGGCGCGGACGGAACGAATTCATCGACGGCGGTGCTGCCGTGGCTCAAAATGCCGAGAGCGGTGGGAACGCTCCAGTAGGAGTCGTACGAGATAAACGGCGGGCAGATGCTGTAGACCAACAGCACCCCCGCGAAAAGCCAGAAGCCGGGTCGGCCGCGCACCTACTGGTAGACGCCCGCGGCTTTGAAGTCGCCGGCCTTCACGATGGAAAGGGCGGCCGGGTCCACGTGTTTGCGGAACGCGGCGTTGATCTCGGCCGGGGTGAGCGATCGGATTTTGGCTTCCAGTTGCTCGTCCCACTTCATGGTGCGGCCGTGTTGTTCCTGCGTGGCCAGCAGGGCCGGCAAGGCGGCGTCTTGCGAACGCGAGACCATCAGCGAATCCAGGTAGGCCTTCTTGGCTTCGGCCACTTCGGCGGCGGTGAAACCGTCGCGCAGCGTCTTGGCCAACTCGTCCTTGAAGCTGGATTCCACCTTGGGACCGTTCACCGGGTTGAGGCTCACGGTGCCGGAGAGCAGCGCGGAATCGCCCTCGGCCGGAATCGTCACACGGGCGTTGGCGCCGTAGCTCAAACCTTCGCGATTGCGTATGCGGTCGGAGACCCGCGAGGTGATGGGGCCGCCGAACATGTAGCCGGCCAGCAGCATGGCCGGATAATCGGGATCGTTGTCCGACATCTCAAAGCGCACACCGGCTTCAAACTGGGCGTTGGCCTTGTCGGGCGTCTCGATCTTCTGGTTGATGGGCGCCGCCTTCTTGAAACCGGCGGCGATTTGCTTGTAATCCATCGAGGTGTTCCAGTTGCCGAGCAGCTCCGCGGCGGCCTTCTGAACGGCGGCCTGGTCCACGGGTCCGACCACGGCGAAGACGCCGTAGTTGGCGCCGTAATACTGGTCGTGGAACTTCTTGACATCGTCGAGCGCGACTTTCTTCAGATCGGCAAGCTGCTCTTCGCGCGTGGGGTTGTAGAGCGCGTCGCCTTTCACCCAGGGGCTCAGGTGGCGCGTCAGGGTTTCGGTGGCAAGCTGCGTAGGCTCGGTGGGAGGGTTCTCGAGGGCCTTGACGCGCTGCGTCAGCACGCGGTCGAATTCGTCCGCGGGGTAGGCCGGTTCCTTCAGCATTTCGACGGCCAGGCGCAGCGCGGCCACGAAGTTCGCAGCCGGGGCGGAAATGTTGGCGCTGGCGCTGGAGACTCCGCCAGTCGTAGCTCCGCCGCGTCCGCCGCCGCCGCGTCCGCCGCCGAAACCGCCGCCACCGCCGCCTGTGACCACGATGCGGGCATTCAGCTTCTGCATCTCGTCGGCGAGCTGCTGCCGCGTCTTGCTTCTGGTGGCCGTGTTGATGAGGCTGCCGGCGAACTGCGCCGCGCCGCTCTTACCGGCCAGTGTGGTCTCGCCGCCAAAGCGCAGCTCGATGACGGCCGTGACCACGTCGTTGGCGGTCTTCTTCGGCAGTACCACCAGCTTCATGCCATTGGGGAGCTTGCTCCGCACGAGGCGGCTCTCGATATTGGCGGGCGTGGGGTCGAAAGACTCGCCGCGGCTGATGACCACCGTGCTCTTGTAATCTTTCAGCAGCGCTTCGAGATCGGGCGTCGCGGGAACCACGGTGCGGTCGGGGGCCGCGTCGGGAATGTAGTAGCCGACGGTGCGGTTGGAGGCCTTGAAGTAGGCTTTGGCGACGCGCACCAGGTCGGCCGGCTGGACGTCCTTGAGCCGGTCGTGCTGCAGAAACATCAGCCGCCAGTCGCCTTGCGAGATGGCGTTGTTGAGAGCGCCGGTGGCGATGGATTGCGGGTCGGAGAGGCTGTCCTCGAGGTTGCGGAGCAGGCCGGTCCGGACGCGCTCGACCTCTTCCCGCGTGGGCGGATCGCCGACCACGGCTTCGATGGTCTGGATCAAACTCTTGCGGGCTTCATCCAGAGATTGGTCTTTGTTCAAAGAGGCCGAGAGGTAGAGCAGTCCGGGATCGTGCAGCAGCTCCGCGGACATGCTGGCCGATTCGGCCTTCTTGGTTTCGACCAGCGCTTTGTAGAGACGCCCCTGGGCGCCGCCGCCGCCGCGCCCACCGCGTCCGCCGCGCCCGCCGCCGCCGCCGCTCATCACACCGGCCAGAACCTGGAGCGCGGCCGAATCCGGATGGCCGGTGGCCGGGCCGTGGTAGGCAACAATCACTTCCTGCCCCTCGCCCACGCGGCGCAGTTCGACGAAGCGTTCGCCATCCTGGGCCGGCTCAACCGTGTATGTCTGCTCCAGCTTGCGGGTGGGACGCGGAATCTTGCCCAGCGTGCCGGCGACGAAGCCCAGGGCCTTGGAGTCGTCGAACCGCCCGGTAATCACCAGCACGGCGTCGTCCGGCTGATAGAACTTGCGATAGAAGGCTTCGAGGCGATCGACCGGCACCCGCTCGATATCGTCTTTGGAGCCGATGGTGGATTTCCCGTAGTTGTGCCAGAGGTAGGCGGTGGCCTCGACGCGCTCGCGCAGGATGCTCTGCGGGCTGTTCTCGCCGCGCTCGAATTCATTGCGGACCACGGTCATCTCCGTGTCGAGAATCTGCTTGGTGAACTTCACCTTGGTCATGCGGTCGGCTTCGAGACCCAGCGCCCACTTCAGGTTGTCGTCGGTAGCGGTGACGGTTTCGAAGTAGTTGGTGCGGTCGTAGGAGGTGGTGCCGTTCCAGGCCGCGCCGTGGTTGACGATTTCGTTCTTGATCTGCCGGCCGTTGGTGGTTTCGATGAAATCCATGTGCTCCAGCAGGTGCGCCATGCCGGTCTCGCCGTAGCCTTCGTGACGGGAGCCCACCAGGTAGGTGACGTTGACGGTCACCTTGGGGTTGGCCTGGTCGGGATAGAGCAGCACGCGCAACCCGTTGGGGAACGCGTATTCGGTGATGCCTCCCATGGAGGCCTTCTTCTGGACACCCTGGGGCAGGGTTTGGGAAAAGGCGTAAGCCGCCAGAGTCAAAGCAATGGCCGGGACGGCAAGCAGGGCTTTCGAGCGCATAGAAACAACCTTTCGGAGGAACTGACCGGATTATAGCAAGGCGCGTGAAGAAGTCGGGGAGTTACGCCGGTACACCAGCCACGCCGACCCGATCACCGCGGCCGTGCCCGCCGCCAGCTTTGCCTCGAACAGCCAGACGTTGGCGATTTCGGCGGTGGGCGCCACCGAGCACACAATGGCCAGCGCCGTGATCGCCCACCCGGAGGCGGCGCTGGGCCGTCTGCCGGCCTTCCACGCACTGCCGAAAATGTACAGGTACGGCAGAAACCCGGCGATCACCATCAGCGAAACCAGCTCCTGGTAGGCGGCGCGCATGGTATCGCCGAGCTGCATCGCCACCAGCAGGAACGAGGCCACCGCGCCGAACACCAGAATGGAAATGTGCGGCGTGCCCCAGCGCGGATGCACCCTGGCGAAGGCCGCGGGCAAGAGGCGATCCGTTCCGGCGGCGAACGGCAGGCGCGAAACCGCGGTGCCCAAGCCGCCGATTTGTCCCAAACCGCTGGCCACCACCAGCAGCGCAATCAGCGGCGAGAGCCAGCCGGCGCCCAACATGCGCGAGGCCACGTCTCCGGTTTCCGCGAGGCCGTTCATCTCGCTGATCTTCTCCGGCCGGAGCACCACCAGCAGCGCCATGGTGGCCGCCGAGTAGAACACCGTGATGAAGGCCGAAGCGATCCAGCCCGCGCGGGGCAGAGTGCGCGCGGGGTCGCGAATTTCGCCGCCCATTAGGGGCGCCAGCTCCAGACCGCTCATGGCAAAAGCGATGGTCGACCAGAAACCGACCGTCCGCCAATCCCACTCGGGGACAAGCTGAACCGGCGTGGCCACGCCGCGTCGCGTCCAGACGATGGCTGCGAGCGCGACCAGCAATCCACCCAGCAGCCAGGTGGCGGCTCCGCCCAGGTTCTCGGTCCATTTGCCGATCTTGAGGCCGACCAGGTTGGAACCGAGCGCAATCCAGATGGCCGCCAGCGAGGCGGCCAGCAGGCACGCACGATTGTCCGCCAGGTGAGCGTACGAGGGGCCGAGCGCGTAGAACCCCGCGCCCATATAGAACATAGCGGCGCTGGGCAGTAGGAAGGCAATCCCCATCCAGTAAACCCAGAAGGCCAGAAAACCGTGCCACGGCCCGAAATCGCCGCGCGTCCACACGTACAGGCCGCCGGCCGCCCCTGGATACTTGACCGTGAGCGCCGCCACGGCGATGGCCAGCGGAATTACAAAAAACACCGCCGCCAGCAACCAAAGCATGATGGAACCCGGGCCGGCGTGCGCCGCCGCCGGAATCCAGCGCGTGCTCACGATGCAGGCGATGGCGAAGAGGGTGACGTCGCGCAGGCCGAGTTCGCGCCGGAGCGCGGGGGCGGTCGCTTTAGCAGCCATGTACGCAGTCTATGAAGTGCTGGAAATATGGGCAACGCTGCTTGATGCGATCGATATCAGCAGCGGCGGCCACCTCAGCGTACACTGCCGTGTCAGCCGGAAGCTGCGCTTGGGAGAGCATCTGTCGGAAAAGCTTTTTCGCATCCGTCGCACCTTCCAAAGGGTCGGCGACAGGTCGAGCAGACCGGACCTTGCCCCGTTGACGGGCGACCTTGTTGACTGCGTTCTCGTCCGCCAGCAGCCAGGTCTCCACCATGCATCTGGTCGCATAGAAGTGAACAGGCAGCGTCAGCTTCTCCCGAAATCCCGACTGGTCAAGGATACGAACCAGTTCATCTTCCAATGCTTGTGAGTCGTGGCAATCGGAGTCGCGAATCACGAGCGCCTTCCCGACCTGGTAGCCCGAGTGCCACTGGAAGTGCTTCAGCCAGCCAACAAACTGCCGACGTACACCCACCACATCCTGGCACGGCTTCTGCAGCACGTGTTCCACGTCACGTCGGATTCGGTGGATTAGAGTTGTGTACACAACTGAGTCGCGGTCGGCCTCCACAACGATTCCGAAGACCATTATTCGCCGAGCGCCCCTGCAAACATAAGGTCCCCAAGGCCGAGGGCCTTGTCTTCGACCAGCTTCCGCAGGTGAGCTTTATCACTGGGGCGCACCACGAAGGTCTCGCCATTTCTTTTCTCGATCCAGACGATCTCATCGAGATTGACTTGATCGACCAAGAAAGGCGAGTGAGTGGTCAGGACAATCTGGGACGGCGGGATGCTGCGCGCCGACACTTCCTCCTGAACTTGCCGCAACAGCGCGACGAGGGTCTCGAGAAGTTTGGGATGTAGATGATTTTCGGGTTCTTCAACGAGGAACAAAGTCCCGCCGAGATCGTCGGGAGCGCAAACAAGTGAAAGCAAGGCGATTAACGCCAGCTCCCCGTCAGACATCTGGACGAGCGGAGTGGGGCGAGCCAGAGCCTGCTCCTCGGACGCCAGGTAAACCGTCCCCTGTTGGGTAGGCCAAGTCAGGAGACGACGAATCTCCGGAAAGACGTCCCGCGCGACTTCCGCAATGCGGTTGAAGTTCTCGGGCGTCCTGGTTTGGAGCCACATCAGCCTGGCTGATAGGTTTTGTCCCTGGGGCTCGAGGACTTCCCCCGCCCCGACCGGATTGATCTGCTTCATCAGGCTGGGAACCAGATGATAGTAACGCCAATTTTGGGCAAACCACTTTAGCGGGTAGCCGTCCCAGTTCCGGGGAGCGAGTTCCATCGCGGACCTGTCCGCGTCGACGGTGAACAGGCGCTGTCCGTCGGCGTTAACCAACCAGCGGCCTTCGCTTTCGCGCGTGATCAGTGGGTATTGTTTTTCGCCCTCTAGGAGAACGAGTTGCTCCGTTTGAATGTTGACGTACCCAGTGGCCCCGCCCACCAGCTCAATCCCATATTTGAAGCTTCTGTCCGGTCGAGCTGGGTCGGTAAATTCAACACCGACCGAAAGAAGCCTATCCTGCCCTCCCTTCCAGAGAACCTCGTCTATCCCTCCGCGTCTGACGAGAGCGTTCACGGGGCCATACGTTCCCGCCTGAGGAAACCAGGATTCATAAAGGAAGCGCAGGGCATCAAGAAGATTGCTCTTGCCCCCCATATTAGGGCCGACCAGGACATTGAGCGGGCCCAGGGGAAGGTCGAGGCTTCGGAGGCTCTTGAAGTTACGGGCTAGCAATCGTGTCAGCACGGGGGACCCACCGCTATCGTACCCCGCTGCGCTTCGTACCTCAAGTCGGACTTTCCAAGGGTCGCGCTACACGCCTTCGCCCTTGAGGAGTTTCTCGCTACGGTATCTCTTCCCGCAATACTTTGCCGATACGTCGCAGTCCCTCGCCGAGGAACTCCGGTTTGCCGCCCAGCCAGAGGCGAATGAACCCTTCGAGGCCGAGATGAACGCCGGGGACGATCAGCACGCTCTGCTGGATGCGAATCCGCTCGCAAAGCTGGTAGCTCGGCGTGGCCGAATGGTAGCGCATCAGGCACAGTGCGCCGGCCTGCGGCTCGGAGAGGGCAGGTCACAAAGGCGCCTTATCTAACGCCGCTGTGGTGTCGGCGGGGCTGGCGATTGTGGGGTCGCCCTTGAGATAGCCCAGCGAACTCAGGAACAGATCCGCTTGCCGGAGGACCAGGGCGTGCCACGGCGAGCTTTCGCTGCGAGTGAAGAACGCGTGTTGCTGACCCGCAGCCGTGTACAATTCGGCGCGGATTCCGGCGGCAATCAGTTGCCGGGCGAAGTCGCGCCCCTTCTCTAGAAAGGCATCCTCAGTGCCGAAGAACAGGATCGCAGGAGGACCACCTTTGGCGACCTTCCAGTTGGCGATAAGAATGCCGAGCGGACCTTGCGCGGCCGCCCTCTGTTCCGGCGTTAAGGGACCGTGGTCCGGGAAACCCAACGCGGGGTTAATCAGTACCAGCGCGTCCGGTTTGGACGAGATGGACTTGTCCTCGCTCGCCGACTCGAACGCCGTGTTGTAAGCCGCGAAGGCGGCGATGCTCGCGCCCGAGGAACCGCCGCCGGCGATGACACGCCCGACATCGATTCCCAGGCGCCGCGCGTTCATGCGTAACCAGCGGATGGCGCTCCTGGCATCTTCGGCGCACGCCTCCGGAGGCGTGTGATGGACGCTTTCAATCCGGTACTCAGCGGATGCCGCTACCAGGCCGCGCGTGGCGAAGTATTCCGCGGTGGTTGCGTACTGCGCCGGACTTCCAGTGGCGCAACTACCGCCAAAGAAGAAGACAATCGCGGGCCGCCGATCGGTATCCCTCCAGTCCGGCGGAAAATAGAGGTTGATCCTCAGATCGCCTTGCGGGGTTGTCTTATACACAGCCACTGCTTTATTGCCGACGGGATGGAGATCGGTCTCGATCGGCATCAAGGCAGCAGACACGGCGCGGACCAGCCACAGCAGCGCAAGGACGACTCGGAGAATGCGCATGATTTCCTCGCAAACTCATCTTCTCTCATGGAATGCTGGTGAGCAACGCCTGGCTCGCCGGCGCTACCGCATCTCTTTCCGCAACTCCTCGCCAACGCGCCGCAGTCCCTCGGTGAGGAACTCCGGTTTGCCGCCCAGCCAGAGGCGAATGAACCCTTCGAGCCCCAGGTGAACGCCGGGGACGATCAGCACGCTCTGCTGAATGCGAACCCGCTCGCAAAGCTCGTAGCTTGGCGTGGCCGAATGGTAGCGCATCAGGCACAGTGCGCCGGCCTGCGGCTCGCGAAACGTCAGAAAACCGCCGAACCCGGCGGCCCACTCGCGCACCATCGGCAGGTTGTGCTGCAAAATGGCCCGCGTGCGGGCGTAGAGCTTCTCGCGGTTTTCGGCCTTCACGGCCACGCGCGCCACGGCATCGGAGATCTTGTTCGGCGCGATGGTGATGTAATCGTGCTGGCCCCAGCACTCCGCAATCACGTCCTTCGGCCCCACGATCCAGCCGATGCGCACGCCCGGGATTCCGTACGCTTTGGAAAGGCCGCTGGTGACGATGACGCGGTCGCTCATGCCCCAGAAGCTCGCGGTGCGCTGGCGATGGATCTCCGCGCCCAGGTAAACCTCGTCGGCCAGCAGGTAAGCGCCGGTGGCTTCACAGCGCCCGACGATGCGCCGCATGGCGTCCGCCGAGAGCACCGACCCGGTGGGGTTGTTGGGATTCGAAATGTAGACCAGCCGCGTCTTCTCATTCACGGCGGCGTCGAATTCGTCCCAGTCCGGCTCCCAATCGCGGTCGATGCGCAGGCTGAAGCGGCGGATGTGGGCGCCAAGGCTCTTGGGCAGGCCGCCGTACTGCATGTAGTTGGGGACTTCGAAAGCCACTTCATCGCCCTCCCGCAGCAGCGTGAGCGCCAGCAGGTAGTTGGCTTCCGATGTGCCGTTGGTGACTTCGATGTGCTCGGCGGTCGAGCCGGGATAGATTTCGGCGAGACTCTCGCGCAGCGGGATGGTGCCGTTCGACTGGCTGTAGCCCAGCGGCATGTTCAGGATGGCGTCCAGGTCCAATCCCATTTCCGCCATCTCGCGCAGGCTGACCGGCCGCACGCCGCTCTCGCTCATATCCATCTCGACGATGTTTTCCCACGTCGATTGCATGCGCTCCATTTCGAACTGGTCGATCTTCAAAGGGCACTCTCCCCGGCTAATTTCCGGTAGCAATACTCGGCGATGTACAGGTCCTCGACGCCCAGCCCGGTGAAGTCGCAGACCGTGATTCCGTCGCGGTCCCATACCGGGCGCCGTTCGCAGAACGCGCCGATCTCCACGGCCCGCCGCCACTCGGAGGGGGCGTGCTGCAATTCCCCCAGCTTCTCACACTGGCGCTGGGAATCCACCAGCAGCAGCGCCGCCTGGCGCAAGATCCCGGCATCGAGCTCCTGCTTGCCAACGGAATCCGCGCCGATGGCGGAGATATGCGTGCCGGGCAGGAGATCGGCGGCGCAAAGGAGCGGCTGGCGGGAAGCGGTGGCGGTGACGATCAGGCGCGATTCGCGGGCGACAGCAGCCGGTGAATCGGCGATCAGGATTTCGGTCCGCGGCAGCAGCGCATCCAGGTCCCGGCGGCACTCGGCGGCGCGCTCCGGCGTCCGGCCCCAGATCCAGACGGCCTTCAGGTCGAGAACCTCGGCGTGCATTTGCGCTTGCAAGCGGGCCTGGATGCCGGTTCCCAGAATTCCAACGACCGTATCCCGCCGTTCCAACTCGCGCGCCACCATGGCGGCGACGGCGGCGGTGCGAACGTCGGTGAGGCGCCCGGCATCGGCGAGCAGGGCCGCGGGTTCGCCGGTTTGGGCGGAGCAAAGCAGCATAAGGCCGTTTCCGGTGGGCAAGCCACGCGCGGCATTGCCCGGGAAGGTGCTGGCGATCTTGAGCGCGAAATACTCCCCGCCCCGCCGGCAACTGGATTTCATGTGAACTTCAGCGCGCTCGGGAGCGACATTCAGGTGCATGGGCATGGGCGTGTCGCATTCGCCGCGCGCGTGGGCCAGCAGGGCCTCGCGCATGATCCCGATCACTTCGGGGTAAACCAACAGACGGCGGATTTCGGGAAGCTCGAAGAACTGCATGGAACGACGCGTCCGCTCTCAATTATAGTCGTGCGGCACTCACTCCGCCGCGACGGCGGCTGCCCCGGCGGCGGCGCCCGTCTCCCGAATGGTGACCGAATCCGTGCGCACCTTGCTCCACTCCTGCACCGCCAAGCCGTGCGCCTCAAACAGCGCGCGAATCCGGGCCGCGTCCCAACCGCCGATCTCTTCCAGGATGGGCACCAGCACGCTCAGGGCGTCGTCGCTCAAAACCGTGCGCCGCGCGATGTGGGCCACGTATTCCGCTTCCGATACGGCGATGGTAAGCCCCTCGTGACGGCTGACATGCAGCATGACATGAATGTCCGAGGTGCCATCCCCCACATACACAAGCTGGTCGCTGGTGATCTCCAACTGGGACCGCAGCTCCTCCAGCACGGCCACCTTGCCGTATCCGGCGGGGACCCGCACGATGGACTGAATCTCGCCCGACGACGAGTCGTACTGGAACCGCGTGCCATAAATATGTTCCGGCGGAACAATGCCCTCCAGCGCCGACTGGATCACCTCTTCCGGCGCCGCCGATATCACGTAGAACGAGAAGCGCAACCCGTCCAGGTCTTCGAGCAACCGCGGCAGCAAGCGGATGTTCTGTTTCAGACGAATCCGCTTCCCGGTTTCGACCAGGTGCTCCCGGCGCACACGGCGGTATTCCGGATCGTGCAGCAGCAGGTACGCCAGTTCCCCGCCCTGCTGGACCAGGTGGATGCGCGAAAGCCCCGCCACCTTCTCGCGGAATCCCGAAGCCCCCAACAACTCGCTGAGGATGACGCCGGAATCGTTGAAACTCAGGGTTTGATCGAAATCGCTTGCCAGTAAATAATGTTTCACGAATCGTGCTTGCTTCATCGGAGGAGTGCTCCTTTCGATGGTTTTAAAATGCGCTTGGGAATTTCCGCGGATGGCGGAACGAACGATGTGGCGAGACAGGGCCGCTTAGAAGAAGTGTACCGAGCCTTCATTATAACAGGCAGTAGTAAACTTGGTCCAGGAGGAACATCCATCGTGAACTACTCTCGCAGAGACCTGGGCCTGCTGCTTCCCGTGTTGGCGGCAGCCAGCGGCCGGGCGCAGCCGAAGGCCCTTCCATCCAAGGCCTACAAGTATGAGGACCTGCCGGTGCGCGGAACCGGACGCAACGTCTTGAACGGCGAAACCCATTCGGGATTCCCCATCGAGATGCATATCACCCAGTTGGCGGCCGGCCAGGCCCCGCACCCGCCGCATCAGCACGTTCACGAAGAGGTGCTCATGCTCCGCTCGGGCGTGCTGGACGCCACCATCCTGGGGGTAACCACGCGCGTGACGGCGGGGTCGGTGCTGTATCTGGCCTCCAACGACCTGCACGGCTGGCGCAACCCGGGTCCCGACCCGGCGCAATATTTCGTGATGAGCCTCGGCGGCGATAAAGCGTGATCTACTTGATTATCGTGCCGGTGGTGGCATTCACGTAAACGGCGTAGCCCGATTTGGTGTCCCCCCAGATTATGAACCACACAGGCGCCGGGAAGCGGGCCGCGTTTCCCAGGGAGAACGCTACTTTCTTGCCGGGATGTTTTTTGACCCATGCTTCCGCCTTGGCGTAGGCGGTCTTGTAGGCGGCATCGGAATCCACCACGAATGCGGTGGTCTGAAACGGAATGCTCTTGGGTGTGGCGCCGCTCCAGGATTCCGCGCCGCCCACGTTGACTCCCTTGTGGATGGTGGCTCCATCATCCACCACCGAGTACGTGAACGTGCGGGCCTCGCGCCGGCCGGGCGAAACGAAGACCGCGGTCCACATCGGAAACTTGCCATCCGCGCTCTTCATGCTGGGAACTTCGTTGCCGATCATGCTGAGCGCCAACAGGTCGGGAGCCCAGGCGCGCGCCGGCTTGTACATTTCATAGAAGGCGGTTTGCGCCGCCACGGGCTCGGCGGGTTTGGCGGGCTCCTGCTTGGTTTCAACCTGCGCTTTCTTGATCTGCGCCGGCGTGGGAGCTTCCGAACAGGCCGTCATGGCCACCACGGCAGCTACCGCGATAGCCGCTAATAAGACCTTTTTGTGCATAAAATACCCCCTTCATTCTACCGCTGTAACGCCGGCGATCTTGTCGCCGGTGTTCTTCCCAGTCCGTACCAAAACCACCGACGACAAGATCGTCGGCGCTACTGTTGTCGCCGGTGGGGTTGTGGGTGAAGAATTGTCTTGAACAATGGGATGCATTCTCGTATACTGCATCGTGTATACTGCATTATCAGGGGCGAAAGTCCTTTGTGTGCAGGAAGAGACCTGAGTCTGCGAAGTCGGCGGAAGAATTGGGAGGCATATTAGCATGGCTCTAAACGCAGAGACCATACCGATGCGGTGGCCAGCCGGGCCCTTGGACATCGCGCGTGGTGAAAAAACGAAGG